>Ga0070730_10000098_pt1 | contig 109815 bp, 108 predicted proteins | sample Coa_R1_3_FD_66447 | JGI IMG/M metagenome (GOLD analysis project Ga0070730, IMG submission 66447) | Surface soil microbial communities from Centralia Pennsylvania, which are recovering from an underground coalmine fire - Coalmine... | ecosystem: Environmental > Terrestrial > Soil >... | reverse complement strand
AAGCGCAAGGAGACCTTCGCGACCACCGGCACCCGCATCCGGCTGCGCATGTTCGGCGGCTTCGGCTTCGCGCCGGACCTGCTGAAGAAGGCCGACTGGGTGAAGACCGCCTATGCGCAGGGCGTGGCCATGGGCTCCGACCTGCCGACCGCGAAGAGCGGCGCGCCCAGCTTCGTGCTGCAGGCCATGAAGGACCCGGACGGCGCCAACCTCGACCGCATCCAGGTCATCAAGATCTGGCTGGATGGGAAGGCCTACAAGGAGGCGGTCTTCGACGTGGCGCTCTCCGGGGGGCGCAAGGACGATCCGAAGACCGGCAAGGCGCCGGCCGTGGGCAATACCGTCGACCTGACCACGGGCAAGTACGCCAACACCATCGGCGCGCCGACGCTGAACGCGGTGTGGCGCGACCCGAGCTTCGATCCGCATGTGGCCGCGGTCTATTACGCCCGGGTGCTGGAAATCCCGACGCCGCGCTGGACGACCTATCTGGCGATCGCCAACCACCTGCCGATCCCGGACAAGGCGCCCGCGACCATCCAGGAGCGCGCCTGGACCTCGCCGATCTGGTTCACGCCGCCCAAGGGCGCCCGCGCCAAGGGCTAGGCGGCGGGCCGCTCGGACCCGCGCTCATAGACCACTTCGCCGCCGACCAGGGTTGCGGCGACCCGCTCCGCGTCGGGCTCGACGAGCGCCTGCGCCAGGGGCGTCGTCAAGAGGCAGAGGTCCGCCGCTGCGCCGACCGCCACGCGGCGCGGTGGACCGCCTGGATCCTCGAAACCGCCCAGCCAAAGCCCCAGTGCGCGAGCAGGAGCTACGCCCTCGCCCGCGCCGACCGTCTGGCCTAGGCGCGTTCGCCGCGCGGTCGCCGCGGCGATGGCGAGCCAGGGATCGGGGCTCGAATAGGGGGCGTCGGAACTGCCGGCCACGGACACGCCGGCGCCAAGCAGGCTGTCGATGCGGTAGAGGCTGTCCTGGTCGGCGGCGGCGACCTCGGCCAAATAGCGGTCGCCGCGTTCGAGTATGAAGCCCGGCTGGGTGACAACCGTCAGCCCGAGCGCCTTGAGGGACCCGATCGCGGCCTCCGGGATGAGCCCGCCATGCTCGATCCGGTCGCCCGGCGCCGCGCCGGCCGCCTCGAACGCCGCCAGCGAGACCGCCAGCTCCACGGCGGTGACGCAGTGGATCGCGACGCGCCGGCCCCAGCGGCGCGCCAGGCCGATGCGGGCGGTCAGGTCGTCGAGGTCCGGCAGGTCGTGCTCGTCCAGCAGCACCTTCACCGGCCCCACCATCACGCCGGGCTGGGCGCAGAGTTCGCCGGCGCTCATCAGCATCAGCCGCTGCGGCAAGGCGCCGGCCCGGCGCGCGGCGGCCAGCAGATCGGCTGCGGCGGCGTCGGTGGTGGCGCTGGCGTCGGTCAGGCCAGTGACTCCACAGGCCGCGAAAACCCGGCCGATCGGCGCGAGCGGCGGCGGGGCTGAGCCGATGCGGGTGCGCAACCAGTCGTCGCCGCGCCAGATGCGTCCGGTGGGCCGCCCGGCTTCGTCGATCTCGACGCAGGGCGGCGGCGGTTCGGCGCCCAGAACGCGCTCCAGAGCCAGGCTGTTCAGCATCCAGAGCGCGCCGCTGCGGTGCTGCACCCGCAGCGCATGACCAGGCGCCAGCCGGTCGAGTTCTGCGGCGCCCAAGACGCCCGCGACACGCTCGTGATAGCCGGTGGCCCGCAGCCAGGCGCCCGGCGCCCGCCCAGCCGCTGCCGCGCCGATCCGCTGGGCCAGGTCGGCGGCGGCTTGGGCCGTGTCGAGCGCGATGGAGTCCGCCTGCGCCGCCAGCGCCAGCAGGTGAACGTGATGATCGATCAGGCCCGGGATCAGCCCCCCGCCAGCGCCGTCGAGCTCGGGCCCGCCGCCCGCCAGGCTGCGCCCGATCGCTGCGATCCGGCCGCCATCGAGCCGCACGTCCAGACCGCCGACGCCCTCCACCTCGACATTGCGCAGGGTGAGCCGCCCGCTCATACCGCGGCCTCCAGTCCAACCCGAGCGGCCACGCCCGCAGCGGTCCGCGCCATGGCCACGTCGACCAGTCCGCCACCGCCCTGGGCGAGCGCCTTGAGCGTCCCGGCCGCCGCGGCGAGTCCGGTCAGAGGGTCGGCGAGCGCGTCGCCCATGAACTCCGGCCGTCCGTCGCGCCAGCGGACCAGGCCTCCGGCCGCGGCGGCGTCGTCGCCGAAGGCCACGCGATGGCTCAGCGGCCCCTCCCAGCCGTAGCCAGTGATCGCCGTCCAGACGAGACCGGGATTGGCCGCGAACACAGCCTCCGGCGGAAGGCCGAGCTGGTCGAAGGCGCGTGGCCGGGCGCTGGTGATCAGGACATCGGCCCGGCCGATCTCTTGCCTCAGCCGGTCAAGGTCGTTCGGATCGGAGAAGTCGAGGGCAAGCTGGCCTTTGCCGCTGTTCAGCTCGGCGAAGAAGCCGGGGGTCGAGAGCCGCGCGACGTCGGGCCGCGCGGCGCTCTCGATCTTGCGGACAGCGCATCCGGCCCGCGCCAGCAACGCGCCGCAGAGCGGGCCGGCCCAGAGGCTCGAGAGGTCGATGACCCGCAGCCGCCGCGACCCCGGCTGGGTCGCACCTGCGCCGGACCGGCGGAACGGCGCGTCGGCGCCGGCGGCCCGAACCGCGCCGACGACCGCGACCGGCAGGCCCAGGCGCTGTGCGTCCTCGGCCAGGCGCACGGCGGGTCGGGTCCGGGCCGCCGCCTTGATCGCCGCCCACGGCTCATCATCCAGGCCACAGCCAATCCAAGCCGGGACCGCCGCGCGATCGTCCTCGCGCGGCAGGTTGACCGCGATCCAGCCGTCGGCGGCGCGCACCATGCGGCAGCTGCCGTTGGGGGAGCGCTCGCCGGGCGTCGCCAGGGTCATCCAGGGGGCGCGGGCGTCCAGCACCGCCTCACTCACCTCGACGCGGGTCCCCAGCGCCGCCGAACCGGCCGCGATCTGCTGGCCGAAGCGGCGCACCGCGGCGGCGAGCGCGCTCACGCCTTGGCCTCGATGGCGTCGACCAGGCCCCAGGCCAGCGCGGTGGCGGCGTCGATAGCGCGGCCGCTAAGCGCCATGTAGCCGCACCGCTCGCGCCCGATACGGCGCGGGATCGTCGCCGTGCCACCGGCCCCCGGGATCAGGCCCATCGACACTTCCGGCAATCGAAACCACGCGTCCCGCGTGGCTGTGACGCGAGCCGCCCCGGCCGGGATCTCGATGCCCGCGCCGATGCAGGGGCCGTGCAGCCGCGCGGTCAGCCGCCCACCCAGCGCGTGCGCCAGGCGGGCCGGCGATTGCTGCACGCGGACGGCGTGAGCGAGCGCCAGGTCGGTCGCCTGGCCAAACTCGTTGAGGTCGCCGCCGGCGCTGAACGCCGGACCCTGGCCGGCCAGGATCACGGGGCCAGCGTCGGGATCGACCAGCGCGAACTCCAGCGCCTCGACCAGTTCGTCGCGCAGCCGCGCGTTGACCGCGTTGCGCGCCTCGGCGCGCGCCAGCGTCACCATCAGCCCGTCCTCGCCGCGCGCCAGGCGGACCCAGGGCGCATCGGCGGCCAGGCCGGCGGCTCGGGGCCTCGCGCGGACCGGCGTCGCCGCGCGCCAGGCGGCGAACTCCGCGCCGCCGAGCAGGGTCGAATAGGCCAGCGACTCCGCCACCAGGGCGTCCTCGAACGGCAGGGCCAGCGACATCCGCAGCACCTGGATCAGGACCGCTGTAGCGATCGGCCGGGCGACGGCCGCTGCGGAAAGCTCGTCGACCTGGGCGTCGAGATCGGCCGCCTTGACCCCGACCCAGGGCGCCGGCGGATCGGGGTCGGCGGTGAGCGCGATGTCGGCGCCGCTGGGCGTCGGGCGTGGTCCCGCGCGATGGACGCCGAGGCGAAGCGCGCCGTCCGCGAGCTCGACGATCTCCCAGTCGGCGCCGGTCGCGCGCACCGGCGGGCCTCAGGCCGCCGTGCGGGCGGCCAGCTCCTGCTTCAGTACGCGGCGCAACAGCTTGCCGGTCTCGTTGTAGGGCAGCTCGGCGCGGAAGTCGTAGCTCTCCGGGGTCTTGGTGGACCGCAGGCGCGCCTTCACCCAAGCGCTGAGCTCATCGGCCGTGGGGGCATCGCCCTTCGGTACCACGAAGGCCGCGACCCGCTCGCCCCACTGGTCGTCCGGCGCGCCGACCACCGCCACGTCGGCGACCTGCGGATGGGCGCGCAAGACGTCCTCGATCTCGCCCGGCGAGATGTTCTCGCCGCCGCGCACGATCACATCGTCCAGCCGGCCCTCGACGAAGAGGAAGCCTTCGGCGTCCAGCCAGCCCTGGTCGTTGGTCGGGAACCAGCCGTCGGCGTCGAGCAGGCTCTTGCCGAGATACTCGCCGGCCACCTGTTCGCCGCGCACATAGACCTCGCCCGCCGAGCCGGTGGGTATGACCTCGCCCGACGGCCCGCGGATCTCCAGCTCCAGACCCGGCAGCACCCGCCCGACCGAACCCAGCCGGCGGCGGACATCGGGATCGTCGGAGGCGATGGCGACGCGGTGGTCGTCGGGGCCCAGCACCGAGATGGTCGAGCTGGTCTCGGTCAAGCCGTAGGCGTTCACGAAATTCACCTGCGGCAGAAGCTTCAGCGCGCGCTCGATCACCGCCGCCGGCATGCGGCCGCCGCCATAGGAGAGCGCCCGCAGGCGTGGCAGGCGCTCGCCCTTGGCCTCCAGCACGTCCAGCACGCGGCCGAGCATGGTCGGCACCAGCATGGCGTGGGTGATCTCTTCCGCCGCGGCGGTCTCGACCCAGGCCTCCGGCGTGAAGGCCGCCAGGTGCACGAGCCGCCGCCCGCCATAGATGCTGGTCAGCACCGCCGAGACGCCGGCGATGTGGTAGGGCGGCACGCTGACCAGAGCCGCCTCGTCCTCCTCCGCGCCCATGAACTCGACTGTGGAGATGACGTAGGACGCGAGGTGTCGATGCCGCAGGACCGCGGCCTTGGGCTCGCCGGTGGTGCCGCTGGTGAACAGCAGGACCGCGATGTCGGGGTCGACGAACGGCGGCTCCACGGCGCGGTTCGCCGGGTCGAGGCAGGCCGCGTCGAAGGCGCTGTGGGCGACGGCGATCACGCCGGGGATGCCGGAGATCCGCGCCAGCATGTCGTCGTCGGCGATGGCGACCGACGGCGCGGTGCGGGCCGCGAGGCGCCTGAGGTCGTCGTCCGGCAGGCGATAGTTCAGCGGCGCGAAGGGGCGGCCGAGCACGCCGCTCGCGAACAGGGCCACCGGCAGGGTCGGCCCGTTCAGGCCCAGCCAGACCACGCTGCCCTCGCCCTCATCGGCGAGCCAGGCCGCGCCGCCGCGGGCGCGGGCCTGCAGCTCGGCGAAGCTGACCGGCGCGGCGCGGGGGCCCAGCGCGGCGCGGTCGGGGAAGGCGTCGGCGGCCATCTCGAGAAGCAGCGCGGCGTGCATGAGAAGACCTAGTCCGACGCGGGAAGCTTCTTGGCTTCCTTCATGGTCAGCGGCCGGCCGTCCAGCGAGAGCGAGCCCGCGCCCGGCTTGCTGCACAGGGCCTCCAGGCCGGTTTCTTCGTCCACATATCGCTTGCCGAGCAGGCTGCCGGCGGCGCGATCGGGCGATATCGTCGCCCCGGCCGGCCGTTCGGCGGCGTGCGGCAGCATCGGCTGGCCGCCGCACTCCAGGCTGCCCGACGCCGACGGCGGGCGGACGAGCACCACTTCGGTGTCGCAGACCGCGCTCTTCCAGCGCGATCCGGGCTTCAGATCCATCAACTCACCCCTCAAGCAAAGGCCGTAGCGAGGCCAACCTCTTACGCTGCCCGCCCAATCTGCGCGATCTTGCTTTCGAGGGGAACCGCCGGATCGCGGAAGGCCGTCAGGACCTCGGGCCGCCCAGGGCGAACACCACTACGGCGGGCTCGCCCTTCGGCGTGTCGGCAACCCCGCCGCGGGCCCGCCGGAAGGCCTGGTAGCGCCGCGAGAGGTCGCCGATGTGGTTGTTGCGCAGACCTGTGACCACCGCGACGTACTGCGTCTGACCGACGCTGTAGGTGATCACGCTGGAGCTCGGATAGTTGTCGAGCGGGGCCTGCCAGAGCAGCTTGCCGTCGCGGTCGTCGAAGGCCTTCAGCGCGGGGTCGAGGTCGCCCGCGAAGACGACGCCGCCGGCCGTGGCCAGCGCCGAGGTGGAGATCGGCGCGGTGAGGTCGTGCTTCCAGGCCAGTTTGCGGCCCTTCAGGTCCATGGCCTGCAGCCGGCCCATCATGCCGCTCTTCGCCGCCTCCGGATGGTCGGCGGGGGTCAACCCCACGCCGGAGCTCAACAGCTGGTAGCCGCTGGGCGGGCCGAACAGCATGCACCACTGGGTCAGCGGCGCGAACAGCAGCCCGCTGTGCGGATTGGTCGAGGTCGCGGGCCAGGACCGCGCGCCGGACGGCCCCGGGCAGATGACCGTCGGCCGCGCCAGGTCCGGCACCCGCTGCGGGTCGATCGTCTTCGCTCCGGTCTTGCGATCGATCGCCGAGATGACGTTCTGCGTGCCCGGGTCGATGGAGAACAGATAGGCGCCGGTCTTGGCGTCGAGCGCGTCGAGGATGGCCATCTTGCCAAGCGTCATCACCACCCGGCGCGGCCGCCCATCGATGTTGAGCGTCGCGAGCGTGCGCTCGAACACCCAGTCGAGGTCCCACTGATCGTTCGGCAGGTGCTGGAAGTGCCAGACGAGCTTGCCGGTGTCTGGGTCCAGGGCGAGCGTGCTGTCGGTGTAGAGCGCGTCCTGCGTCGTCCCAGGAACGCCCGACGGCTTCAGGAGCGGGCCCGTGTCGTAGGTCTGGCCGACCCCGAAATAGACCAGGTTGAGCGCCTTGTCGTAGGTGCCCTGGTCCCAGACCGAGGCGCCGCTCCGCTTGTCGAGCGAAAGGCCGTTCCAGCTGTCCCCGCCGGGCTCGCCGGGCCGCGCGATGGTGTGGAAGCGCCACAGCTCCCGCCCCGTGGCGATGTCCATCCCAATGATGAAGCCGCCGCCCGGGGCGCCGCTGGCGGTGACGCCCTGGATCACCTTGTCGCCGACGATCAGCGGCGCGCTGCGCAGCACGAAGGCCTTGCGGTCCCTGGCCGGCGCCTCGATGGCGATCTCGTGGTCCCAGACCTGCTCGCCGGTCCGCGCGTCGAGCGAAATCACGTGCAGGTCGGAGGTGGGCACGAACACCCGCCCACCCGACAGCGACAGCCCCATCTTCTGGTTGGACGGGACGGTCGGCTTGTAGGTTCGCCGCCAGAGCACCGTCCCGTTCGCCGCGTCCAGCGCCACCACCATGTCCGGGCTGGTCTGCAGGAACATCACCCCGTCATGGACGATGGGCGTCGGCATGCTGGGCCCGCTCGGCAGCGGGGCGCGCCAGGCCGGCGAGAGCGACTTCACCGTTTCGCGGTTGATGGCCGTCAGCGGGCTGAAGTTCTGGCCGTCGTAGGTGCGGCCCCACTGCAGCCAGTCGCCGGGCGAGGGGTCGTGCAGCATGGCGGGCGAGACGGCGCGCACCTTGCCGAGCTGAATCTGGGCGGCGGCGCTCGGCGCGACGGAGACCGGCGCGGGCTGGGCCGGGAACTGCGCCGCCTGCGCCTGGACACTGCGGCCGGTCAGGAAGGTGGCCACGGCGGTCAGGTCGGCCGCCGAGAGGCCCGTGGCCATGGGCTTCATGATCCCGCCGGTCAGGGCCTCCAGGATCTCCTGATTGCTCCGGCTGCGCAGCTGGTCGCGGCTGGGCGCGCGGGCGACCGGGGGCTCGTGGCAGCTCTTGCAACGGGCCTCGAAGACGGCGGCGCCGGCGGCGTTCGGCGTGGGCGCGCCTTCCTGGGCGGCTGCGGACCCGCCGGCGCTGGCGGCCAGCAGGACCGCGGCGAGAAGGCGGCTCGCCGCGCGGCGCAGGATCATTCGGTCAGCCCGTTCAGTTCGAGGCGACCGGGCGGCCGCCGGCCGACTCCGAGGCCGTCTGCTTGGGCCGCACCAGATTGGGCCCGCGCACGGTGGCGGCCGCGAGCTCCTCGGCGTCCAGGACCCCGTCGTGGTTCTTGTCCAGCGCTGCGAAATTGGCCTTCAGCTTCTGGCCGACGGTCCCGCGCAGCTCCGACGGCTCCAGCTTGCCGTCCATGTTGGAGTCCAGCGCGCCCATCAGCTGGCCCTTGGCCATCAGCTGATCGTAGTCGCCGTGCGGCTTGGCCACCGTCTCGCCGATCCACCGGTAGTGGATGAAGAAGGTCAGCATCTCGTCGGTCGTCTGCTCGCCGAACACGATGTCCTTCTTCGGGTCCGGGTTGCCGTGGTTGCGGGTCGAGTTGTCGTAGGTCCAGCGGTTGATGATCCGCGAGCCGGCCGGGACCATGATCGGCTTTTCGAGATAGAACTCGCACTGCCAGTTGAAGTCGTAACGCGGCACCGCCAGCACGATCTCCTCGTGACCGTCGGGATAGAGGATCGAGACCTGGGTCGATCCCCCGCGCACATGGGCGTGCGCCGTCAGGCCGTAGACCAGCATGTCCTTCGGGATGTCGGCGTAGGCCACCTCCGGGTGGTACTCCTCGCCGGCGGGAATGGTGATGCCGGTCCCGTACACCCCGTAGGTGCGCATCGGGTACTTCGGCTCCTGCCCCTTGGGATAGAAGTAGAGCCCGACCTTCGTCGCCTCGGTCGTGGGCTTGCCGTAGGGCGTGTAGTGGGTCTGCATGTGGATGTCGGCGTTGGCCGGCACCCAGACGCCCATGTCCTTCGGCACCAGGTTGATCACCCGGCCGGGCCCCTGTCCGCCAATGCCGCCGGCCGCCATCTCCTGACGGATCATGGCGCCGGTCTCGCCGGGCGAACTGAGCGTGGTGGTGACGTGATGCAGCACCTTCTTGTCGGTGACGAGGAACTCGCTGGCCTTCAGCCAGCGGCCCTCGCTCATGTTCGTCGCCACCACCGGATTCTGGTAGGGCAGCACGCCCGTGGCGGGCACATCGACCGGCGGCAGCGCCAGAACCACGTCCGGCGTGCCCAGCTTCCAGGGCGGCGCATGGAAGCTCTGGTTGGCGAGCGGATCCTCGCCGGCGCCGCGCGGCGAGCCGGCCTCGATCCAGTGCACCAGGGTCTTGAGCTGATCGGAGGACAGGCCCTCGTTGGGCGCCCAGTGGCCGACCGTGACGTCCGGCTGGAACGGCGGCATGCGGTGGGTCTGCAGCACCTCGCGGATCATCGGCGAGAAGCCCTTGATCTGCTCGTAGGTGGTGAGTTGCATGGGGCCAAGGCCCCCCGGCTGGTGGCAGACGACGCACTTGGCCTGAACGATCGGAACGACGTCGCGGGCGTAGGAAATCTCCGCCCATTTGGCCTCCGCCTTCTGCGGATAGGCGATGGCCTCGCCGCGCGCAGGCTCAGGGCGAAGGCTGACCGATTGGCCGGCGACCAGCCCGTCCAGCGCCCGCTTGGCCGACGGCGAGTCCACGGGACCGCGGAAGGCCACCGTCCAACCCTTCGGGTCGAGCACCAGGATCTCGGCCGAGCGGGTCAGGCCCAGGCTCTCGCCGACCAGCTGCTCGTAGTCGAACAGCACCGGGATGTTCAGGCCCGCGGCCGCGGCGTCGGCGGCCAGCTTGGCGCGCGTGTCGCCCAGGCGCGGATCGACGATCAGGAACTCCACGCCCTTGCCGCCGTAGGCCGCCTTCAGCGCCGCCAGCGCCGGCGCGTCCGCCCGGAACCGGCCGTCGCCGGCGGCGTAGGAGACCAGGACCACGGCCTTGTCGTCGTCCATCTTGTAGAGGCGGCGCCCGACATAGTGCTGATCCGACAGCTGGAAGTCGGCGACGCGCTGCGGCGCGGCCGCGGTAAGAGCGGGCGCGCCACCCGACAGGCTCAGCAGAGCGCCGGCCACGGCCAGCCCGGCCAGCTTTGCGTATACCGCCATCCTCGCCTCCCATTGGCGGCCGCATTTGACTTGCGGCCTTTCCCAGCGTCGGATCGTCGGCGAAGCCTATGCCGATTTATGGTGACGTCCAGTCTTCGAAGGAGCGGTGCGATGAAGCAGGTGTCCCTCGGTCTGATCGCCGTCGCGGCGCTGGCCCTTTCCAGCCCAGCCTTGGCCGCGTCCGCGCCCTATCACGCCCCGCGCGCCGTCGACGGGCAGCCCGACCTGCAGGGCGCCTGGACCAACGCCAGCCTGACTCCGCTGGAGCGGCCGCCGGCGACGGGCGATCGGCTGGTGATGACCCCCGACGAAGTCAAGGCCGTCGAGGGCCGCCGCGCCGACATCAAGGCTAAGGACGCCGCGCCCACGCCCACCTCGCTCGACGCCAACAAGCTGCCCTGCTACGCGGCCAACCTGACGGCGGGAGGCGACAACGTCGACTGCGGTTACAACGCCTTCTGGACCGACCACGGCGATGCGGTGATGCGCGTGAACGGCGAGCCCCGCACCTCGCTGATCACCTTCCCGGCCAATGGCCGCATGCCGGCCCGCCTGCCGCGCAAGCCCGGCGCGCCCGCGCCGGTGCGCGGCGTCTATGGCCGGGCGGGCGAAAACCCGGAGAACCAGACGCTGGCCGAGCGCTGCATCACCTCCTTCGCCAACCATGCCGGCCCGGTGATGCTGCCCAGCTTCTACAACTCCAACTACCAGATCGTGCAGGGCCGCGACTCGGTCGCCATCCTGGTCGAAATGATCCACGACGTGCGGATCGTGCGCCTGAACAGCCAGCACAGCCCCATGAAGGTCTGGTATGGCGACTCCATCGGCCACTACGAAGGCGACACCCTGGTGGTCGAGACCACCAACTACAATCCCAACCAGCAGATGTTCGGCGGCACGTCCGACATGAAGGTCACCGAGCGCTTCACCCGCGTCGGGCCGAAGCGCCTGCGCTACGAGTTCAAGGTCGAGGACCCCAACGTCTGGGCGACGCCCTGGGGCGGCGAATACGAATTCAGCCCGGCCAAGGGCCCGGTCTACGAATACGCCTGTCACGAGGGCAACTATGCCCTCCCCGACATCCTGGCCGGCGCGCGGCTCGAGGAAGCCGAGGCCGCCAAGAAGATCAGCGCCTCGGCCGACGTGAAGGGCCGCCCCTAGGGCGCCCGCGCCGCCTCGCTGGTGGGCCCGGCAGGACTCGAACCTGCAACCAGACCGTTATGAGCGGCCGGCTCTAACCATTGAGCTACAGGCCCCAGCAGCGACGCTGGTCCGGCGGTACCACGGCCGGACGAGGCCTTAAAGCTTGCGTTCATCCGCGGCCTGCGATGGCGTGGCGCCTGGGCGGGCAGATGGAGATTTGCGATGAAGATGCCTCTGCGCGCCGGCCTGCTCGCCCTGGCGCTGGCCGCACCCGCTCCGCTCTCGGCGGCGCACGCCCAGGCCGCGGGACCCAGCGCGGCCGAGAGCCTGTTCCACGCCACCACGCTCAACCTGTCGGCCTATGGCGAGAGCAAGCTCAGCCCGGACATGGCGACCATCAGCCTGGGCGTCGCCACCGAGGGCGGCACGGCCGCGCGCGCCCTTTCCGACAACGCCGCGCGGATGAACCAGGTGCTGGGGGCGCTGAAGGCGGCGGGCGTGCCGCAGAAGGACATCCGCACCTCGGGCCTCAACCTCAACGCTCAGTACGCCTATGAGCAGGGCCAGGCGCCGCGGCTCACCGGTTATCACGCAACCGACCAGGTCACGGTGACGGTGCATGACCTGAGCAAGGTGGGCGCGATCGCCGACGCCACGGTCGGCGCGGGCGCGAACCAGGTGAACGGCGTCAGCTTCGGCCTCGCCGATCCGACGGCGGCGGCGAACGCGGCGCGTGAGGAGGCGGTCCGGGCGCTCGCCGCCAAGGCCGAGCTCTATGCGCGCGCCAGCGGCTATCGTGTCGCGCGGCTGGTGTCGCTGAGCGAAGGCGGCGGCGTCGAGGCCTATCGGCCGCAAGCGATGACGGTCATGGCCCAGGCGCGGGTGCAGAACGTGCCGACCACCGTCGCGCCCGGCGAACTCACCGTTCGGGTCGACATCAGCGGCCTCTACGAGCTGACGCGCTAAAGCCCCGCGGCCTTGAAGGCGTTGGCGAGGCGATCGGCCATCATCCGGCCGGGGAAGGCGCGGTCGCCCTCCATCATGGCGGCGTAGACCAGGCCCTTGCCGGGGATCGGCCCCGACGCCCAGCCGACGCCGCGCGAGGCGTCGTTGGTGGAGCTGCAGCTCAGCATGTGGGTCTGGCCGTCCTTCTCCGTGGCCTTCAGGAGCTGGTCGATGGTCTGGGTGTCGTTGTTCGTGCCGTCGCAGGCCGGGAGCGCGCGCGCGCAGGCGCTGTGGGTGTTGTAGCGGTAGACCAGCTTGCCGCTGGCCTGTTCGGCGATCAGCAGGCAGGAGGCCGGGTCGCCGATCGCCTGGGAGATGGCCGCGTCCAGCGTGTCCTTGTCGACGCCCTTCGGGGCGTCGGGTGAACAGGCCGTCAGCACGACGGCGGCGAGACAGACGGCGGCGGCGCGGGAAGCGGTCATGCCGCCTCCAATACGCAGGAAGCGGTTGGGGTTCAACGCGGGGTCCGGCGCGGCCTCAGCCGGCGTGGGCGTGCAGGAAGTCGGTCAGCTGCTGCAGCACCGGCGCGCGGCCCCGGAATGGCCTTGAGAGCGCCAGCACCATGCGCACGTGATCGACGCCGGCGTAGTGCTCCTCCTCCACCGGCACGCCGGCGGCGCGCAGCTTGGCCGCCAGTTTCACGGTGTTCTTCGGGAAGACCATGGTGTCGGCGTCGCCGGTGGCCAGGAAGGCGGGCGGCGAGTCCTTGGTCACGAAGCTGGTCGGCTGGGTGCCTGGCAGGTCGGCCGCCTCGCCGAAGGTGCGTTCCGCGATCGGATCGGTCAGCGGCAGGAAGTCGTAGGGTCCAGACAGGCCGCCCAGCGCCCTGATGTGCTTGGGGTCGACGCCGGCCGCCTTCAGATAGCGGGTGTCGAGCGCGATCATCGCGGCGTTGTAGGCGCCCGCCGAGTGGCCGACGAGCACGATGCGGTTGGGGTCGCCGCCGAACTCCGCCGCGTGGTCCTGCGCCCAACGCACGGCCTGGGCGCCGTCCTGCAGGAAGCCCGGATAGCGCACCTGCGGATAGAGGCCGTAGTCGGGGAGCACGGTCACGAAACCGCGTGAGGCCAGCGCCTGGCCGACCCAGCCGTAGTCCTGCCGGCGCCCGGTGTCCCAGGACCCGCCATAGAAGAACACCGCCACCGGGGCCGGTGCGTCGCCCTTGGCGCGGTGCGGGCCGAAGACGTCGAGGCGCTGATGTGGCTGCGGCCCAAAGGCCACGTTGCGCGCCTGGCGCGCGGCCGGGTCCTTGGGCGTCAGCGCTGCGAACAGGCTCAGCGGCGCGCAGGCCGCGGTCAGGGCCGCGCCCACAGCCGCCAGGCTCAAGCGCCGGGTCAATCGGCCAGTCTCGCTCATGGTCTCCAGCTAGGCCACGGCCCCGCGGCGGGCAACTGTACTATTCGCCTCAGCTAGTACGAAGGAAGCTTGAACAGGGACGCGCCGCTGACGGCTTGACGGGCCGCCTTGGCGCCTGCGCAATGGCCACCTGAACGCCGGTCACCGGCACCGCCCGATCCCGGGCGTTGGGAGTTTGCAGCATGGACGGCGATCAAGCGGGCGGCGGGTTCGTCGAGGCGGCGCTGGCGCAGATTCCGCCGGCCCTGCAGGCGGTGATCGACGCGGGCGATCTCTCCGGTTTCGTGACGCTCGTCTGGCGCAAGGGCGAGGTCGCCCAGGTCCTGACGCTCGGCCAGCGCGACATCGAGGCCGGCCTGCCGATGACCCGCGACACCCTCTTCCGCATCGCCTCGATGACCAAGCCGGTGACCTCGGTCGCGGCGCTGATGCTGTGGGAGGAAGGCAAGCTCAAGCTCGACGACCCGATCGTCAAATGGCTCCCCGAGTTCGCGGACATGCGGGTGCTGAAGGAGGCTGCCGGCCCGGTCGACGACACCTATCCCTCGCCGCGCGAGATCACCGTCGAAGACCTGATGACCCACCGGGCGGGCCTCGCCTACGCCTTCACCTCGATCGGGCCGATCGGCCAGCTCTATGAGGACACGCTCGGCCCGCCGCTCGGCGGGACGATGACGCCGGATGAGTGGCTCAAGCGGCTGGGGAGCCTGCCGCTCAGCTATCCGCCGGGCGAACGGTTCCACTACAGCCACGCGACCGAGGTGCTGGGCTATCTGGTGGCGCGGATCGAGGGCAAGCCGCTGGGCCGGGTCCTGAAGGACCGCATCTTCGCGCCGCTCGGCATGGGCGACACCGACTTCTGGTGCCCGCCGGAGAAGCGCGGCCGGATGGCCAAGCTCTATCGGGCCAAACCAGGGAGCGACACCCTGGAGGATGTCTCCTTCCCGCACGTCGACAGCCAGCCGGCGCTGGAACCGGGCGGCGGCGGCCTGATCTCCACGGCCGACGACTATCTGAAGTTCGCCCGCATGATGCTGGGCAAGGGCGAGGTCGACGGCGTGCGGCTGCTGAAGGCCTCGACCGTCGAGATGATGACGCAGAACCGCCTGACAGACGCCCAGCGGCAGATCCCGTTCATGGGCATCCCGTTCTGGCTGGGCCAGGGGTTCGGCCTGGGCGTTTCGGTGATCACCGACCCGGAGAAGCAGGCCTGGATGGGCGCTGGCTCCGCCGGCGCGTTCGGCTGGCCGGGCGCCTTTGGCACCTGGTGGCAGGCCGACCCCGCCGAGGACATGGTGATGATCTACCTGATCCAGAACTCCATGCCGCTCGGCCCGGAGGCCGCCGCCGAGCTCGCCACCGGCCAGCGGATGGGCGGGCGCGTCGCCCTGCCCATCTTCCAGAAGACGGTCTACGCAGCGCTCGGCAAATAACCGCTACGGGCGCTGCGGGGCCACGCACATGGCCTGGCCTTTCCAGTTGGCGTTCACCAGGCTGCCGTGGCTGACGGCGGCCAGCCGTGCCTGCTCATAGGCGGCGCTCTCGCCGGGCGGATTGACGCCGGGCGGGCAGAGCGAGGCCTTCACCTGCCGGGTCGCCGCCGGGCAGATGCAGATGTCTTCCTGATAGCTGAGGCGGCTGGCGTCCTGCGACTTGCAGTGCGGGGCGAGCTGACGGCCGCCGCTGTCGAGGCAGATGGTGGTCGTGGTCTTGTCGATCACGTCGGCTGACGCGGCGCCGGCGCTGATCGCCAGGGCGGTCGCCGCCAGGAGGATGGATAGCTTCATGGCGTTCTCCGTCTCGTCCCCCGAACGGGTCTATTGAGCCGCCGAACTTCCCTTCGCGTCAACCTGCTCCGATGGCGGAAACGGCCCGCAAAGGTTGTCGCCGGTTCACCACGAAACCTCGCGATAGCTTAACCGTGGGCGGCCTATGACTGGCCTCATGGACCCGATCTCGATCGCCCGTTACGGCATGATGGCCGCAACCCAGCAGCTGACGGCGTCGGCGACCCGCGTCGCGGGCGCGGCGAATGACAGCAGCGTCGATTACGCCAGCGAAGCCGTGACCCAGATCGAGGCCTCGACGGCGTTCAAGGCCGACGTGGGCGTGATCAAGGTCGCCGACGAGATGTGGCAGTCCCTGCTCGACCTGCAGAGCGCGCCAAAGCACAGCTAGGCTTCACGTCCTACTGGTAGGCGATCCACCGCCCGGCCGTCGCGCCCAGCACCCACACCAGAATGCCGAAGTAGGCCATCAGCTTGGTCAGTGGCCCGCCCTCTTCGCCCTTGTTGCGGAAGAGGGTGATCAGCGCGGTCCCGACGATCCAGACGGCGTAGAGCGCCGTGTAGGTCTTGTTGACCGGGTTCAGGTGGTCGTAGTCGTCCGGCTTGATGATGATGTGGGTGTGGACGAACTGGGCGACGATCAGGGCCGCCATGCCGGCGATATAGCCCCAGCGCAGCCGCCCGCGCGTCACGGGGAGCAGGATCAGGGCCGCGGCGGTGATGATGTGATAGACGCCGACGTTGATCAGGTCGGTCGTGCAGAGAATCCAGAGGCCGACCAGGAAGAGGGCGCCGCCGAGCGCGAACCAGATCTTCGGCAAGACGCCCACTGCGCCGTTGGCCGCGGCGACCGGACGGCTGACGCCATAGGTCAGCATGAGGCCGGAGAGCAGGGCGATCATCTTCACCGTGAAGGCGCTCGAGTTATAGAGCTTCACCGCGTTGGAGGAGCCGATCAGCACGCCGGTGACGATGATCCCGACGATGCCGATGGTCTGCCAGAGCCTTAGACTTCGGGCGATCTCCCGTGGCTCCTCATTGGTGATGCCCGCGCCCAACAGGCGCAGGTTGATGAGGATCGTCGTGCCGCCGATCAGGATCAGCGACAGGATGTGGCCCACCTCCCACGAGGCGTAGCCGAACTTCGGACCGCTGACCAAAAGGGCCATCGGGGTGGCGGCCAGGCCGTCCACCCAGTGCGAAGCCTGGGGGAAGAAATGCTGAAAGGTCAGACCGCCGCTCATGACTGGGGCTTCCACATCTGAGCATCGAACCGCTGCCCGGCCATATTCTGTTCACCCTTCTCGGAGGTCTTGCACTGCTGCACCCAGTTGACCCAGTCCGGCTGTTTCTTGCCGCATTGGTACACGTCGTAGGGCGTGAACCGGCCGCAGATGATCACCAGGGTCCAGAGGATCAGGGAGGCCGCGGCGGACATCCGCGCCGGCCTCGGCGGGACCTCGTCGGCGTCCCAGCTTCCCTGCGTCGCCTGCACCCGGCCGTGGAAGATCACGATGTTGAGCAGGGCCAGCGCCAGGAAGACCATTTTCGCGAGGAACCAGACCGTGTGGTAGTAGGTGATCGGTCGGGAGAACAGCAGGGCCACGCCCGTCACCACCACGAAGGCGAAGCTGAACACGGTCATCGGCAGGACCGCGTCGCTGACCACCGACACGCGGGTCTTGCGCAGCGTCACGCCCAGGAGCCGCAGGTCCACGATCATGATGGTGCCGGCGAACAGCATCAGCACAATGAGATGCGTGCCCTCAAGCAGGCTCCAGAAGTTCAGCGAGCCCAGCAAGAGTTCGCTGAAGGACTGGCCGTCCGGCGTCGGGCCCTTGCCCCATACGTGCTGGACCCAGTTCAGGAGGGCGTTTATCGACGCCGCCAATCCGTTCATTCCGTTCCTCACCTTCGGACGACGATCTGCGCCATCGCCTTTGTCGCATAGACTCCGGCTGCGGGGCGCCAATCAAGCAGCTTACGGTTCCGGCGCCGTTACGCTTTGGTTACAGCCCTGAATTCTGAGCTTCACCAAGGGCTAAGCGCAAGCCCCGGGCCGTTCGACCTCCGGGCCACTGATCTTCCGCGCCGCGCCGGTAACCCATCGTAACCCGCGGATCGTCGCCTCGTTTGGGCGGTTCGCAGCCAGAAAAAAGGGGGGCGAAACGCCCCCCTTCCTCGAATTCCAGAGACGCCGACTACGGCTTCTCGGTGGCGTCGGCGCCGTCCTTCGGCGCGCCGGTGCCCGACGAGCCCATGAACAGCTTGCGGCCGTCCGGGAAGGTCACGTCGCGGCCGTTGGCCTTGCAGATCGGCGTGCAGGCCTTGTCCTTGGACTGATAGCCGCGGACCACGATCTCGGTGCCGACCTTCAGCGAGTTGCGGTCGATGCCGGCGCGCAGCAGGGTGTTGGGCGTGCCGCCCTCGACCATCCACTCGACCTGGGCGAAGTCCGGGTTGGTGTTCATCACGTGAACCCAGGCGTGCGGGTTGATCCACTCGACCTTGACCACCTTGCCGCGGAGCAGCACGGGGGACTTGCCGTCAAATTCGGCGGCGAAGGCGTGGTGGGCGACGGCCTGGGTGACGCCGATCGAAGCGGCAGCCAGGAGGCCGGCGGAAATCACGGCGGGAACAATGAGCTTACGGAAATTCATTTGGGCGTCTCCGGCGGAGGATGCTGATATTCTTGCATCTTCCCACGGCGTCTTTGCGGCGTCACGGGAAGACAGGTGGGTCAGATCGTCACTTCAGCGGTTCTTTCCGCAGGTGACCATACATCAGTTCTTCGACGAATTCGACGCACTTGAATTGCTGCAGGCGCGCGTCCTCGCCGACGTGCTTGTAGAGGTTCATGCTCATCTTCCACGGGCGGGTGAAGATCGAGGGATCCTCGATCGTCGCCTCGTAGCGCATCACGCCGGGGCCGGTGGGGGTCCAGCGCTCGGTGACCTTGAGATCGCCGGTGTGGAAGTTGCCGGCGCGGTCGAACCAGGAGGAGTCCAGCATGCCGGTGACGACGACGACCAGCGTGTCGCCTTCCCAGTGGGCGACCGACTGGCCCATCCAGCTGTCGACCGGCGCGGGGCCGGGATCCTTGAACTGCAGATTGCGCACCGCGCCCGCATATTCGTAGGCGATCAGGGTGGCGCTTTCCGATTGGAAGATCTGGAACGGCAGGGCCATGTAGTTGGCGCGCGGCACGCCCGGCAGGTAGCACTTGATCTCCGGATCCTTGTGGATCCAGTCAGCGTGGTTGGCGTCGCGCGTCTTCAGGGCTTCGGCCGTGTAGGGGATCGTGCCCCCTTCGACGACGCTCAAGCCGGCGGGCACCGAGCCCACGGCGCCCAGCGCCAGGACTTCCTTGGCCGGCACCGGCACCACCGGACCCGGGCGCATCTGCAGCGCCGCGCTCGAGGCGTGGGCTTCCAGGTTGTAGTTGGCGGTGTTCATCACCTGCCACACGCCGTTCAGGTCGGGATGCTTGCCATCCGGGCCCCTGGGCGCGCGGTAGGCGCCGGCCTTGGGGGCCGCTTTCGCCGCCGCAACCGGCTTCGGCTTGGCGGGCGCGGTCTGGGCTTGCGCCTGACCGCCAATAACCGCGCCGGCCAAAGCCAGCACAACCAATGTCCTGATCATAATTTCGCTCCCCAAATCCCCATCTCGAAACCGACGGAGTCGTCTTTCCTCAAATACCTATCGGACCTTTGGGCGAAGCGCCAGCACCCCTGCTTACAGCGTCTCGGCTTTTGACAATCGCGCCGCAGGCGACTAGCGCCAAACCATGGCGCTCCGACACCTGTTCGCGACTCCCGTCCTTGAGCTGTCGCTTAGCACAGACCCGAGTTTCGAAAATTTCAGGGCCGAATTGGAAGCCGCCTGCCGCATGCTGGCCGCCGAGGACGCCGCCGGGCGGGCCTGGTGCAAGGCCAACGGCTATGGGGGGTACACCTCCTATGCGTCGCTGGACGACCTGCCGACCCGGGTCAGCGTGTTCGGCGAATTGAAGGCCTTGCTGGACCGCCACGCCAAGGCCTTCGCGCAGGATCTCGCCTTCGATCTGAAGAGCGGCCGGCTGAAGCTCGACAGCCTGTGGGTCAATATCCTCAAACCCGGCGCGGCCCACTCCGGCCACATCCATCCGCACAGCGTGATCTCCGGCACGGTCTATGTAGCCACGCCCAAGGGTTCGAGCGCGCTCAAGCTGGAGGATCCGCGCCTGCCCCTGATGATGGCCGCCCCGCCACGCCGCGCCGATGCGGCCGAGGAAGCTCGACCGTTCGTCTACCTGACGCCGGAGCCCGGCACGGTCTTTATGTGGGAAAGCTGGCTCCGGCACGAGGTCCCGGCCAACCGGGCGAAGACCGACCGCATCTCGATCAGCTTCAACTACGCCTGGAAATGAAAAAGCCCCGCCGAAGCGGGGCCTGATCGATCTAGCTGTCGAGGAAGCTGCGCAGCTTCCGGCTCCGGCTCGGGTGCTTCAGCTTACGCAGCGCCTTGGCCTCGATCTGGCGGATGCGTTCGCGGGTCACGCTGAACTGCTGGCCGACTTCCTCAAGCGTATGGTCGGTGTTCATGCCGATGCCGAAGCGCATGCGCAGCACGCGCTCCTCCCGCGGCGTCAGCGAGGCGAGCACGCGGGTGGTGGTTTCCCGCAGGTTCGACTGGATGGCCGCGTCGATCGGCAGGACCGCGTTCTTGTCCTCGATGAAGTCGCCCAGGTGGCTGTCTTCCTCGTCGCCGATGGGGGTTTCGAGGCTGATCGGCTCCTTGGCGATCTTCAGGACCTTGCGGACCTTCTCCAGCGGCATGGCGAGCTTTTCGGCCAGTTCCTCCGGCGTCGGCTCACGGCCGATCTCGTGCAGCATCTGGCGGCTGGTGCGGACGATCTTGTTGATCGTCTCGATCATGTGCACCGGGATGCGGATGGTCCGCGCCTGGTCGGCGATCGAGCGGGTGATCGCCTGGCGGATCCACCAGGTGGCGTAGGTCGAGAACTTGTAGCCGCGGCGGTACTCGAACTTATCGACCGCCTTCATCAGGCCGATGTTGCCCTCCTGGATCAGGTCCAGGAACTGCAGGCCGCGGTTGGTGTATTTCTTGGCGATGGAGATCACCAGGCGCAGGTTGGCCTCGACCATCTCCTTCTTGGCCTGGCGGGCCTCGCGTTCGCCCTTCTGAACAGTCTGGACGATCCGGCGGTAGTCGTCGATCGGCACGCCGGTCTCGGTGGCCAGCGCCGCGATCTCGTTGCGGATGTCGGTGATCTGGCCGTTGTCGTTCTCGGCGAACTTGGTCCAGCGGACGCCCAGCGACTTGACCTGATCGGTCCAGGACGGGAGCAGTTCGGAGCCGAAATAGGCCTTCAGGAACTCGCCGCGGCTGATGCCATAGCTGTCGGCCAGCCGCAGCAGGCGCCCCTCCAGGCCCATCAGGCGCTTGTTGATCGCATAGAGCTGTTCGACCAGCGCCTCGATCCGGTTGTTGTTCAGCTTCAGCGTCTTGAGGTGCAGGACGATGGCGCCGCTGGCGGCGACATAGGCCGCGCGGTCCTTCTCCGAGAGGTCCTCGCCCTTCAGCCGTTGGCCGACCAGCTTTTCCTGCAACAGGCGGAAGCTCTCGAATTCGGACGCGATGGCGTCCAGCGTGATCATCACGCCTTCGCGCAGCTCGCCTTCCATGGCGCTGATGGTCGGGCCGGCGCCGTCGTCGAAGTCGTCGTCGTCGTCGCCCTTGGGGATCGCCTCGCCGTCGGCGTTGAGCTCGGGTTCGGATTCCTCCGCCTCGGCCTCGGCCGGCGGGGCGCTGGCGGCCAGCTCTTCGGCGGCCGCGGCGTTGACGCCGCCGTAGGTCTGTTCGAGGTCGATGACTTCGCGCAGCAGGATGCGGCCGCTACCCAGTTCCTCGCGCCAGACCATGATCGCTTCGAAGGTCAGCGCGCTTTCGCAGAGGCCGCGGATCATGGTGTCGCGGCCGGCCTCGATGCGCTTGGCGATGGCGATTTCGCCTTCGCGCGACAAGAGCTCCACCGAGCCCATTTCACGCAGGTACATGCGCACCGGGTCGTCGGTGCGGTCGTAGGCGGCTTCCTTGGCGGTCTCGACGACGGCGGACTCCTCGCGGACCGCGACCTCGCCGCCGCCCTCGGCGTCCTCTTCCGCCTCGACGACGTTGACGCCCATTTCGCTGAGCATCGCCAGGGTGTCTTCGATGGCTTCGGAGGTGACTTCCTCCGAGGGCAGGACCTTGTTCAGCTCGTCCATGGTGACGTAGCCGCGGGCCTTGGCCTGCTTGATGAACTTCTTGACCGCGGCGTCCGTCAGATCGAGCAGCGGACCGTCGCCACTGGTGGTTTCTGGCGTTTCGGCTTCGGCGGTGGTGGTGCTCATCTAAATCTCCGAGATCGGCGTACAAACCACATGCAAGGCTTGGGCCGAAAATGGTTACCGGCGGTCGGACGGATGAGCGGCCGCGGTCCTAGGACCCGCCGGCCATCCAAATCGTTCCCGTTCTGAATCGTGTGCTTCCAGTGCGTCGCGTTGCGTTTCCAAGCTCTGAACACCGCCGCCATAGCCTATCGACCGCGAAGGTTCCCCTTCACGGCTGGCGCGGTGTCGTCCAGGGCCGCCGGCAGGTTGCCGGCGAAACGGCGCGACCACTGGGATCACCGCACATCGAGGGAGGCATCTCTGATCTTTGCGAGGGGCGCGCCCGAAAAATCGCGGCGGCCCGATCGATGCCTGTCAACAGTGCGCTAAATCCGCAAGGGGCCAGATGGCGTCGATGGCCGTCTGTGTCAAGGTACGCGCGCGGCTGGCGAGAGCGGCGGAAATCCATCACCAGTACACCGACGATTAAGTGTCTGAATCTTAAAGGTCAATTTGTCGCAGGCCGAAAGTTGCGAATGACTCTCCGCGCGGGATGCGCCGGGCGGATCGGGAGGAGTGAGTCGCGGTGAAGATGCTGGTGGTCGACGATCACGCGGTCCTCCGCCAGGGTTTGGCCGCCCTGTTGATCGACAGCGGCGCGGCGCGCGAGGTGCTGCACGCCGCCGACCAGGCGCAGGGCCTGGCCCTGCTGGCGGCCCATCCCGACCTCGACGCCGTACTGCTCGACCTGAAGCTGCCGGACAGCGAGGGCCTGGGCGCCATCACCGCCTTTGGGCAGCAGAGCCCCAGCGTGCCGATTATCATCGTCTCCGCCTCCGAGGAGCCGGGCGATGTGCGCCGGGCGCTGGAACTGGGGGCGCTGGGCTATGTGCCCAAGTCGGCGAGCCCCGACACCCTGCTCTCGGCGATCCGGCTGGTGCTGTCCGGCGCGATCTATGTGCCGCCGCTAATGCTGGAGGCGGGCGAGGACCATGCCTCGGCCAAGGCGTCGGCGCTGACGCCCAGGCAGACCGAAATCCTCGCGGCGATCGCCGGCGGCGGCTCCAACCGCGACATAGGCCAGATGTTCGGCCTCTCCGAAAAGACCGTGAAGGCGCACGTCAGCGCGATCTTCCGCACCTTGGGCGTCAGCAGCCGCACCCAGGCCGCCGCCGCGGCGCAGGAGGCGCGGATCACGCCTCGACCGGTCCCGGCGTCCCCGCAGGCGGGTGGGACTGACGCAGAAGACTGGTGACCGTGGCGCGCAGCCGCGCGTGCGCCAGCGGCTTGTGCAGCAGGGGATAGCCGCTGGCCTGGGCCTCGCGGATGCGGTCGGCGGCGGTGTCGCCGGTCAAGAGGATCGCCGGGGTCTCGGCGCCGAGCGCCGCCGCCAGCCGGCGGATCACCGCCACCCCGTCCTCGCCGCCCTGCAGGCGGTAGTCGCAGATGATCAGGTCTGGTCGGGCCCCGCCACCTTCAGGGTTCAGGGCGTTGAGCGCCCTGAGCGCTTCTTCGCCGCCGGCCGCGGCCACCACCTCGTGGCCCCAGCTGCGCAGCAGTTCGGCCATGGCGGTGCGGATCGCGGCCTCGTCGTCGATGGCCAGGATCAGGCCGGGCCTGGGGTCGGCGAGCGCGATCGGTTCGGCCGGCGCCGGCGCGGCCTCCCCCGGATCGGCGCGCTCGGCGATCAGGCGGAACACCGAGCCGTGCCCCGGCCGGCTGTCGAAGGCCAGCCGGTGCCCCAGGATCTCGCTCAGCCGCCGCACGATGGCTAGGCCCAGCCCCAGACCCTTGGTCCGGTCGCGGTCCGGATTGGAGAGTTGGTAGAACTCCTCGAACACCGCCTCGCGCTGATCCTCGGCGATGCCGGGCCCGGTGTCCCAGACCTCCAGGCTGACCCGCCGCGATCCCAGCCGGCGCACGCCGATCACCACGCGGCCCGTCTGGGTGTAGCGCACCGCATTGCCGATCAGGTTGCGCAGGATGCGCTCCAGCAGGATCGGGTCGCTGCGCACCGCGAGCGACGTCGGCACGAGCGTCAGGCCGACGTGCTTGGCCGCCGCCTCGCCTTCCAGGTCGCGGCAGATGCGGGCGAGCAGCGGCTCGACCGGCACATGCACCGGATGGCCCTCGACCACGCCGGCGTCGAGCTTCGAGATGTCCAAGAGCGAAGTGAACAGGCTGTCCAGCGAGCCCACCGAGGCGTCGATATGGTCGATCAGGGTGACCGAGCGCGGCGGCAGGCTGTGGCTGCGCAGCGCGCCGATGAACATGCCCAGCGCATGCACCGGCTGGCGCAGGTCGTGGCTGGCGGTGGCCAGGAACCGCGACTTGGCCAGGCTCGCCTGCTCGACCATGACCTTCTGGGCCCGCAGGTCGTCGGCCAGCGCGGCGTTCTCCAGCTGCAGCGTCAGCGATCGGGCCAGCGTGCGTTCGTGCCGCCGCGCCAGGATCGAGACGGCGGGCAACCAGATGACGCAGCAGGCGGCGACCGCCAGGTGGGTCGCGTCCCCCTGCAGGGCGCACCAGACGCCGATGGGCGCGATGGAGGTCACCTCGAAGGCGAAAAACGCCGGGAACCAGCTCGCGAAGGCCGAGAGCGTCGCATAGACGATCGAGGTGACCGTCAGGATCAGCAGCATCTGCAGGTCGAAGCGCGCCGGCGGCATGATCAGGATTCCGCCGATGCCCCAGGTGATCCCCGCCACGGCCGCGCCGGCGGTGAAACGGTTGGCCCAGGCCCGCCAGTTGGACGCCGCCGTCGGTGAGCTCTGGAAGGACCGGCGAATGATCAGCCGGATCGAGATGTGGGCCACCATGACCCCCAGCCAGACCGCGGCGACCCAGGGCCGCATCACCCCCTGGTAGACGAACAGCGCGGCGATCGCGACGCCGGCCAGGAAGGTCGCGTACATGCCCAGCGCGGTGGCGTAGAGCAGCCGCACCTGCTCGGCGCGGACGGCCTCGATCTGCGGCGAGGCGGCGGTTTCGGCCCGGATCACCATCGGGCGGGACACCTCATTCGGCCGCCACGGCCGAGGCGCCGCCCAGACGGCGCAGCTGCAGGGTCACCGCCGCGCGCAGGCGGCCGGGCGCCAGCGGCTTGTGCAGCAGGGGATAACCGCCGCCCTGCGCCTCGCGCAGCTTCTCCGGCGCGGTCTCGCCGGTGAGCAGGATCGCCGGGATGCGCACTCCGCAGGCCGCCTGCAGGCGTGCGATGGCCTGTAAGCCCGTCTGGCCCTGGCCGAGGCGGAAGTCGCAGACGATGAGGTCCGGCACGATGATGCCGGTTTGGGGCCCGCCCTTCAGCGCTGCCAGCGCCGCGTCCGCGCCCGCCGCCGGGATCACTCGGTGGCCCCAGCTGGAGAGCAGCTCGGCCATGGCGGTGCGCACCACCGCCTCGTCGTCGATGGCCAGGATCAGGGCCGAGGCGGGATCGGCCGGCGGCGTGGCGGGCGCCAGCTCGGCGCCGACGCGCCTCGGCGTCGCGACGCGCGGGACCTGCACGCGGAACACCGAGCCGACGCCGGGCTCGCTCCACAACGTCATCGGATGCTCCAACAAGCCCGTCAGGCGCCGCACGATGGCCAGGCCGAGCCCCAGCCCCTCGCCGCCGTCGCTGGTCTTGCCGGCCACCTGATAGAACTCCTCGAAGATCACCTCCCGCTGTTCCGGCGCGATGCCGCGGCCGGTGTCCCAGACCTCCAGGCTCAGCGTCTTGCCGCCCCCCTCTTTCGCAAGGCGCCGGCAGCCGACCAGCACGGTTCCGGCGTCGGTGTAGCGCACGGCGTTGCCCACCAGATTGCGCATCACCCGCTCCAGCAGCACCGGGTCGCTGCGCAGCGAGACCGTGGTGGGCGCAAAGATCAGCCGCACGCCCTTGGCTTCGGCTTCGGCGGTCAGGTCGCGGCGGATGCGCGCGAAGAGCGGGCTGAGCTCCAGCGTCACCGGCCGGCTCTCGATCACGCCGGCGTCCAGGCGCGAGACGTCCAGGAGGGCGGTGAACAGGCCGTCGAGGCTGGCGATGGAGGCGTCCATGTGTTCGGCGAGCTCGGCGGACTTGGGCGCGAGGTCGTGACTGCGCAGCGCGCCCACGAACATCCCCAGCGCGTGCACCGGCTGGCGCAGGTCGTGGCTGGCCGCGGCCAGGAACCGCGACTTGGCGAGGTTGTTCTGCTCGGCCACATGCTTCTGGGCGCGCAGGCTGTCGGCGAGCGCGGCGTTCTCGAAGCGGAGCTCCAAGGCCTCGGTGAGGTTGGCGTTGTAGCGGCGGCCGAGCAGGGCCACGCTCGGCGTCCAGAGCACCATCACCAGCGCGAAGGTCAGGTGCAGGGCGTCGCCTTGCAGCACGAACCACAGCACCGCCGGCACGATCGGGATGAAGAAGGTGGAAAAGGCCGGCAGATAGGCGCCGGACGAGCCGATCAGGCCGTAGGTCCCGACCACGAACATCGCCAGCACCAGGGCCTGGAGGTCGAGGCGCCCCGGCGCCAACAGCCAGAAGAGACCTACGCCCCAGGTCACGCCGCCCGCGGCGGTTCCGGCCACAAAGGCGCGCGCCCACGGCCGCCACGCCGAGACCGCGGGCTTCGTCCGCCGGTACGCCATGACGGCGTAGAGCCGCGCGGCGGTGTGCAGCGTCATGAAGGCCATCCAGACGACCGCCGCCGTCAGGCTCAGGGTCTTTTCGTAGACCAGCAGGGCCGCCAGCATCCCGCTGATCACCAGAGTGTTGACCAGCGACACGCCACCGTCGGCGTAGATCAGGCGCACCTGCTCGGCGCGCACCGCGTCGCGCAGCGCGCCCTTTTCGCGGAGCGCCTGCAGATCGACCGATGTCGCCGCGTCCGCCATGGACGGCCTCCCCACGGCCAAGCCGAACCTTCCGGGAGGCATATTCGCGGACTTTCCCCTAAGCCGCCATGGCCAAGAGCTGGCGCATGGGCGCAGCCGTCCCAACGGCGGCCGCTATACGCTGTCCATTTATCAGGCGGGGCCGCGGCGCGGTATTGGACCAAAGTCCTAAGACCTTCGCGCCTGGTGCGAAGTCGGTGCGGCGGGCCTCAATGCGGCAGAACGGGGGCCTCGGCGTCCTCGGGGTGGGACCAGTCGCTGTTCAAGAGCTTGCGCAGGTGGTCGCGCTCGGTCTTCAGGCTGTTGAGGGTCGAGGAGTCGCGGTCGCGGTCGAGGTCGCGGGCGGCGGCCTCGACGGCGCGCTCCAGGCTCTCCAGCTGCATCAGCAGGTCGAAGGCCTGGCGCCAGAGGTCGCGGGCGCGCTCGCCGCTTTCGGCCAGGAAGGGGGCGCTGACGCCGGCGCGGCGGGCGTCCTGTTCCAGGAGGGTCAGCATGGCCGGATCGAAGCCGCGGGTCTGCAGGGCGGCGTCGAACTCCAGGCCGTCGGCCTCGTAGCGCAGGCGCACCAGTTCGTGGGCGAGGCCGTCCAGCTTCTCGTCGCCGAAGCCGCGGGCGCCGACCAGCTCGATCTTCTCGTCGATCACGCCGGGGTCGCGCACGGCGGCGAGCGCGAGCGCGGCGGCGAGCGGCTTGGGCGAGACCCGCAGGCGGCGGCTGGCGTCCTTGGCCTGTGGCGTCGAGGGCCCCTGCGAGACGCCGGACCGGTCCTTGTCCCAGCGGCGGCGCGACATCTCGCGGGCCGCCGCGCCGACGGTGAACACTGGCTGATGGGTCGGCCAGAGCTGCTCGTAGCGGCTGAGCAGGTCCTCCTTGTAGGCCTGGGCCAGGTCGGCGTCGGCGATGGTGGCGGCGAGCTTGCGCAGGCGGGCCTTCAGCGAGGTGCGCCGCTCGGGCGTGTCCAGCGGCTGGGCGTCCTCGAATTCGCGGGCGAACAGGGCCTGGGCGAAGGGCGTGGTCTGGGAAAGCTGGGTCTTCAGCGCTGCGGCCCCCTGCTCGCGCAGCACCTCGTCGGGGTCCTTGCCGCTGTCGATCAGCACGAACTGGAAACTGCGCCCGGGCTTCAGCAGCGGCAGCGCGCGGTCGAGCAGCCGGTTCGCGGCCTGCCGGCCGGCCCGGTCGCTGTCCAGGCAGATGGTCGGCTCGGGATGGTGGCGCCACAGCACGTCCATCTGGTCTTCGCCGAGCGCGGTGCCCATGGCGGCGACCGCGGCCACGCCCGCGCGCTGACAGGCGATCACGTCCATGTAGCCCTCGACCACCACGAGCGGCGTGACCTCGTCCGCCGGCGCCGCGGCGATGATCTTGCGCGCCTCCGCCAGGCCATAGAGCTGATGGCCCTTGTGGAAGACAGATGTCTCCGGGCCGTTCAGATATTTGGCGCGGGCCTGGGGGTCCATGGCCCGGCCACCGAAGGAGACGATGCGGCCGCGCGCGTCGCCGATCGGGAAGATGATCCGGTCGCGGAAGCGGTCGTAGGGGGCGCCGCCCTCCTCCGGCGCGATCAGCAGGCCCGTCTCGACCAGTTCGCCCGGGCGCGCGCCCTTGGCGACCAGATAGTCCTTGAGCGCGGTGCGGCCCGGCGGCGAGAAGCCCAGGCGGAAGCGCGCCCAATCCTTCTCCGGCAGGCCGCGCCGCTCCAGATAGGCGCGGGCCTCGCGCCCGGCGGGGCGGCGGAGCTCCGCTTCGAACCACTGGGCGGCCAGCTCCAGCCATTCGGAGAGCCCCTGGCGGACCTTTTCCTGCTCCACGGCGCGCGGGTCGACGGCGGGCAGCGGCACGCCGGCCTCGGCGGCCAGCCGCTCCACCGCTTCCACGAAGGTCAGCCGCTCGGCCTCCTGCAGGAAGGAGATGATGTCGCCGGTCTTGCCGGAGCTGAAATCGAAGAACTGGCCCTTGTCGTCGTTGACGTAGAAGGAGGGCGTCTTCTCCTTGGTGAAGGGCGAGAGGCCAACATATTCGCGCCCCTGCCGGCGCAGCTTCACCGTCTTGCCGATCACGTCGGAGGGGCGAAGGCGAGACTTGATCTCGTCGAGGAATCTTTCGTCGAAGCGCACGGCGCGATCATAAGGGACCTGCGAGCCGTGGGCGCAAGGCGCGCCTGTGGAGCGAACGCCGATGGCTGTGGGCGACGTCGGGAAACCGTCGCAATCTTGGTCCGGCAATTGACCCAAGGCCCCTCAAGGCCGATGTTACGGCCTTCTGTCGCGTTGTGATCTGGGGGATGAGCGCTTGCTCATGTGGCTCCGTCTCGCGGGCGCTGTTCTGGTGACGCTCGGCGCCATCGGCGCGCTCGAATATTTCGGTGTCAGCCGGATTCTGGGCGGCCGCACGCCTGACGACGCGCAGTCGAGCTATGCGCCGGCCAAGGAAATCTTCTGGGTGGCGATCTTCTTCGTCGTCTGGGCGACCTCGCTACTCGCCGCCGCGCGCCGCTGGGGCGGCCAGCTGAAGCGCGCGCTGGCGGGGCCCGCCAAGCGCTAGCGAAGGTCAGCTCAGTCCGGCGACCCATCCCGGCAGCTCGGAAATCGACTTGAGTTCGGCGAAGCGCGGATGGCCGGTGGGGGCATCGGCCATCTCGTGGGCCCAGGTGAGCGGATAGGGGATGTGGGCGGCGAAGGCGCCGGCCTGCAGCGCCGGCAGGATGTCGGAACGGATGGAATTGCCGCACATGGCCGCCTGCTCCGCGCCGGCGCCATGGCGGGCGAAGACGCGCTCGTAGGTGGCGGCGTCCTTCTCGCTGACGATCTCGACGGCGGCGAAGAGGTCGCCCAGGCCCGAGGCGGCGAGCTTCTGCTCCTGGTGCAGCAGGTCGCCCTTGGTGATCAGCACCAGCCGCCAGGCTTGCGACAGCTCGGCCAGGGCCTGGTCGACGCCCGGCAGGGTCTCGACCGGGTGGGCCAGCATCTCGCGCCCGGCGGCCAGGATGTCGGCGATGATCCGGCCGGGCGGATCGCCGCCGGTCAGCTCCATGGCCGTCTCGATCAGCGAGAGGGTGAAGCCCTTCACGCCGTAGCCGTAGAGGGCGAGGTTGCGCCGCTCCACCGCCGCCAGCCGCTCATCGAGCACCGCGGGCTCGGCGACCTCCGCCATCAAGGCCCGGAAACGGTCCTGGGTCAGCCGGAAGATCGTCTCGTTGTGCCAAAGGGTGTCGTCGGCATCGAGGCCGACCGTGGTGATACGCATGTGCGGGCTCATAGCAGCGCCCGGCGTTCGTTCGAAGCCTGCCCATTCCTGAGGCCCGGCGCCCAATCCGGCGGCGCCTGGGCAGGCGCCACGAGCGGACCCCTGCGCCTTAACCGCGAAATCGCCGGCCCGTGGAAAATGCGAAGCCGTGAGTCGGGGTGGGATAGCGGGAGCGCCTGTGGCGAGTCTCTGGCGTCGAGTTCTGGAGCGGCTGGCGCGCGGCGCGGTCAGCGCCGCCGACGCCGAGGCCAAGATCGCCCGCGACCGGCTGCACGACGCCATCGAGGCGATCCCCGAGGGCGTGGTCTTCCTGGACGCGGAGGGCCGCTACATCCTGTGGAACCGGCGCTATGCGGAGATCTATCACCGCTCCGCCGACCTGTTCCGGCCGGGCGCGCGGCTGATCGACACCCTGCGCGAGGGCGTCAGGCGGGGCGATTATCCCGCCGCGATCGGCCGCGAGGAGGCGTGGCTCGCCGAGCGGGAAGCCATGCTCCTGGCCGGCGCCGGCGAGCGCCATGAGCAGAAGCTGGCCGACGGCCGCTGGCTGATGATCGAGGACCGCAGAACCTCCGAGGGCGGTTCCATCGGCCTGCGCGTCGATATCACCGATATGAAGGGGCAGGCCGAGGCCTTGGCCCAGGCCTTGGCGCGCGCGGAGGCCGCCAACCGCGCCAAGAGTGAGTTCCTGTCCGACATGAGCCACGCGCTGCGCACGCCGCTGAACGGGGTCTCGGGGCTGGCGCAGGCGCTGGAGGGCACAACGCTGGATGCGGCCCAGCAGGCGCTGGTCGGCGACATCCGCGCCTCAGCGGCGGAACTGGAGCGGCTGGTGCACGGCCTGCTCGACTATGGCGAGGCCAGCCAGGCGAAGGAGGCCCCTGCCCTGAACAGCGGGAGCGGCACGGCGCAGTTGCGGGTGCTGGTGGCCGATGACAACCCGACCAACCGCAAGGTGATCGAACTGATGCTGACCGCCGCCGGCGCACGGCCAACCTGCGTCGAGGACGGCGCCCAGGCGCTGGAGGCGTGGCGGTCGGGCGCCTACGACGTGGTGCTGATGGACCTGCGGATGCCGGTGATGGACGGCCTTTCCGCCATCCGGGCGATCCGCGAAGCCGAGGCCGGCTCCGGGCGGCCGCGAACGCCGGTGATCGTGCTCTCGGCCAACACCTCGCCTCAGGACCTGCGGGAAAGCGCCGCGGCCGGGGCCGACGACCATATCGGCAAGCCGATCCAGGCCGACGCCCTGGTGGCCGCCCTCGGCAGCGCCCGCGCCGCTTAGGCCGCCGCGCAGGCCGCGTGCTGGCCGACCACGCGCTCCGTGGAGGGCGGGTGCCTGGCGAGGAGCGCCGCCGGGCGGATGGGGCGCGGCGTGAAATTCCCGCCGCAGTTGGGGCAGGCGCCGCCAAGCCGCGTCTCGGCGCAATCCGCGCAGAAGGTGCATTCGAAGGTGCAGATGCGCGCGTCGGCGCTGTCGGGGGCCAGATCGCGGTCGCAGCATTCGCAGTTGGGCTTGAGGATCAGCATGGCGTCATCCTGATCGCCCGGCGGCCTCGCCGAAAGGACGAGCTTCCCTCGTTTTGGGCCCTCAATGTCCCAGCTTGGCGTCCGGATCGAGCGGCTTGAGGCGCAGCAGGCGCGAGTCCGCCACCGCCGCCGTGCGGTGCGGCACGACGTTCTCGCGATAGTCCGGGTCACGGACCATGTCGATGAAGGCCTGCGAGCCGGGATATTCGACGATGAAGGCCAGGTCCCACGCCTCGGCGGCCGGCCCGGTGACCATCACCTGCGGCTCCCCCGCCCAGACCTGCCGGCTCTTAAGCCGGGCCAGGTGCGGGGCGATGGTGCGGCCATATTCGCGGTAGGCGTCCAGCCCGCTGATGGCCTTGCCGTGGCTGGGATGGCCTTCCGGATAGGCCGCGGTCTCGCGCAGGCGGATCAGGTTCAGCATGTGGATCGGCTGGTCGCGCGGCAGGCCCTTGAAGATGTCCCAGGCGGCGCGGTCGGGATCGATGTAGCCCTGGCTCAAAGGAAGTCCTCCCTGGGGTTATGTGGCCGGCCCGCGCATGCCATATGAGCGCGCATTGACCCGCCTTGCGGGACTCACTACCAACGCGCCCGTTTGCCCGCCAGAAGGACCCTAACCTCATGAGCCGCGATCTGCTGCCCGGATGCACCGGCGTGCTCGCCCTGGCCGACGGGACGATCCTGCAAGGCTACGGCGTCGGCGCGGTCGGCGCCGCGGTCGGCGAGGTCTGCTTCAACACCGCCATGACCGGCTACCAGGAGATCCTGACCGACCCCTCCTACATGGCCCAGATCGTCGCCTTCACCTTCCCGCACGTGGGCAACACCGGGACCACCGCCGAGGACCTGGAGCAGATGAGCGGCTCGGCGACCACGGCGGCCCGGGGCGCGATCTTCCGCGACCTGCCGACGCCGCCCGCCAACTGGCGCGCCGACGCGGACCTTGCGACCTGGATGGCGCGGCGCGGCGTGGTCGGCCTGGCCGGCGTCGACACCCGCGCGCTCACGCGGTCGATCCGCGAACACGGCATGCCGCACGCGGTCATCGCCCACTCGCCGGACGGCGTCTTCGACCTGGAGGCCCTGACCGCGCAGGCCAAGGCCTGGAGCGGGCTGGAGGGCCTGGACCTGGCCAAGGACGCCTCCTGCCTGCAGCCGTTCGTGTTCGACGAGGGGCTGTGGTCCTGGCCGGAGGGCTACGCCAAGCCTGCACCCGAACCGAAATACGAGGTCGTGGTCGTCGACTATGGCGTCAAGCGCAACATCCTGCGGGCGCTGACCAGCGTGGGCGCACGCGCCACCGTGGTGCCCGCCTCGACCAGCGCCGAAGACATCCTGGCCCGCAAGCCCGATGGCGTCCTGCTCTCCAACGGCCCGGGCGACCCGGCGGCGACCGGCGAATACGCCGTGCCGGAGATCCGGAAGCTGATCGACTCCGGCACGCCGGTGTTCGGCATCTGCCTGGGCCACCAGATGCTGTCGATCGCGGTGGGCGCCCAGACCATCAAGATGGAACAGGGCCATCACGGCGCGAACCATCCGGTGAAGGACCTGACCACCGGCAAGGTGGAGATCGTCTCCATGAACCACGGCTTCACCGTCGACCGCGCCACCCTGCCCGAGCCGGTGGTGGAGACCCACGTCTCGCTCTTCGACGGCACCAACGCCGGCATCGCATTGAAGGACCGTCCGGTGTTCTCCGTGCAGCACCACCCCGAAGCCTCGCCCGGCCCGACGGACAGCCTCTACCTGTTCCAGCGCTTCGCCGGCCTGATGGACGCGGCGAAGTAGCTGGCGGCGCGCTAAAGGTTTTTTCAACCACAGACGGACACAGACGCACACGGACGCGCCTTGGCTGTCGCGAGCGCAGCTCGCTTTCTGATCTCAAGCAGAGCCTATCGGTAGATGGCCTTCGGCCCTTCAAGCGGCAGGGCGCGTCCGTGTGCGTCTGTGTCCGTCCGTGGTTGACTCCTAGAGGACCAGCCGCTCGACCGTGGCGCGAGAGGCGCCCCCGAAATTCACCAGCAGGCCTACCGCCATTCCCGTGGCGCGCAGGTAGTTGAGAACCTGCGCCCGGTGGGCCGGTGCAATCTCCCGAGCCGCCTTCAGCTCCACGATGATCCTGTCGAAGCAAACGAAGTCCGGCACGTAGGTCTGCGCAAGGGCCGTCCCCTTGTAGGATAGCGCGACGCTCGGCATCTGCCGAAATGGAATCTCCCGGGCCGCGAATTCGAGCGCCAAGCATTCCTGATAGACGGCCTCCAGGAAGCCGCGGCCCATCACACGGTTGACCTCGAAGACCGCGCCGTGAATCCGATAGGTTTCAGAGGCGAAAAGGAGCGGGGGATCGGGCCGGACATCGGTCATGGGGCCAAGCTACACCAGGATGCCAATGGGAACAATACATGAACATCGCAACCTGTTTGACGATGCGCCGTTAGGTTCCGAACATTGTTCGGAGATTGATCATGTTGCGATTTTTGGTTCCTGCCGCGGCCGTCGCGCTGCTGAGCGCGGCGCCGGCCCTGGCGCAGCCGCCCTTCAAGTCGTCGACCGTGGGCCCGACGCCCGGCGAGCAGAACTCGATGCACACCGGCACGACGGCCTCCAACGGCTCATCGACCATCGTCACCGACCAGAACGGGACCCATCCCGAGGGCTACCCCGGCATGTCGCCGGTCAACCACGCCTCTGGTTCAAGCGCCTCGATCGCGCACGCGCGTCATCACCACCGCCGCCACGCCGCGGTCGGCGAGCCCTCAGCCCGCTAGATCTTGGCGAGTTTGCCGACGGCGGTGATCGGGCCGGTCGGCACGTCGACCTTCGGCGAGCCGCCGGGCGGTTCGATGGAGACGGCGAGCGCCGAGCCGGCGGCCAGCGAGGGCAGGAGCTTGTCCGACATCGGCATGGCGACCGTCTTGCCGGGCTGCAGGATGCCCAGCGGCCGGGGCTTGCCGTCGGCCGGGATCACCCACAGTTCGTGCACGTGCGCCGGATCGTTGTTCGGCGTCACCAGCGAGGTGACGATCAGCGCCTTGCGCGACGGGTCGTAGGCGGCGACGAACAGCGGCACCGGCGCGCCGGACTGGCTGACCAGGCTGGCGTCGAGCAATTGCCCGGGCGGCGGCGGGGTGAGCGTCACCGGCGGGCGGTTGCCCAGCATGACGGCCGCCGCGATGCTGGCCGCGGCCAACGTCAGCGAACCCGCTGTGGCGCCGCGCCAGAAGCGCAGACCCCGCTCGATCACCGTATTGTCGTTGGCGCCCAGGGATCGTTCGATCCTGAGCCACAGGGCGTGAGGCGCCGGGACCTCGGTCATGGCCTCGGCCATCGGAGCCAGCCGCTCGCGCCAGGCTTCCACCTGGGCTGCGAACACCGGCTCGCTCGCCATCCGCGTTTCCGCCTGCCTCCGTTCGTCCGAACCGAGGATGCCCAGGGCATGCTCGGCGGCGAAGGCTTCGGTTTCGGTCAGTTCAGGCGCTTCGCTCATTGCGACAGGCACCCCTTAAGCTTAGCCAGGCCCCGACGCACCCAGCTTTTTACTGTTCCTAACGGTGTGTCCATTCGGCGGGCCAACGCCTCATAAGTCACACCCTCGAAGAAGGCCGTGCGGATCACTTTTTCAGTGCGGTCGTCGAGTTCGGACAGGCATTGGTGCAGCCTCCCCTCCTCGCCGGCCGTGACCAGCAACGCCTCAGCACTCACGCCGCCATCGGGGATCTCTAAATCCTCGACCTGGTCGGCGTAGGCCATCGGACCGCGAGCCCGCAGACGGTCAATCGCCCTGTTACGGGCAATCGTGGAGACCCACGTCATGACGCTCGCACGGGCCGCATCGAAGCGATCAGCGCGACGCCAAACTGTGACATAGACCTCTTGCAATACGTCCTCGGATTCTTCGCGGTCGGACAAGATACGTAGGCAAACGGCGAAAAGCTTCGCGGAGGTGGCCTCGTAAAGTTGTCGCAGGGCGGCGCGCTCCCCCGCGGCGACGCGGGACATCAGGGCGGCGAGGTCTTCTGGAGTGGTCGCGACGGCCAAGGTAGGGCTCAGATCTCACGCAAGCTTGGGCGCAAACGTTGCCCGCTCAGGGCCGCGGGGGCAACCCTCTTACAACCACGAGACGCCGCGGGGACCGATCCGCCCCCGTTCGCGCCCCTGTCAGGCGGCGGCCTTTTTCGGCTTGCGGGCGGCGGCGCGCTTCTCCTGGGCGGCGGCCAGACGGGCGTCGCGGCGCTCGGCGGCGGCGGCTTCCAGGGCCGGCAAAAGCTCCGCCGCGGCCGCCTGCTGACGCTCGTCCCCGCCCTGCGCCAGGCGTTGCGCGTTGGCGAGCAGATTGACGACTTCCACATCGGTCAGGGTGGGAATCTTCTCGATGAGGGTCATGGCAAGCGTCTCCGCGGCGGCCGCGAGCAACGGGGCCGCACCTGATGTTATATGGCTAAGCCGCCAATTGGTTTCGAGCTTTCGGCAAAATTTTCGCCCGTCTTGCCTCGCGTTTGGAAATCCTCCACGGTGATCGTCATCGAATTCGTTGCGGTTCGGCCGACTTTCCCCGCCTGCTAACCTGGGCGCCGGACCTGCCTCCCGACCCCTTTCGAACTTTGATCGTCGGCGCAAATGCTTTGGGCCGGCGGCGATCACCTATCGAAGGACTTGAATTTACATGGCTACCGGCACCGTCAAATGGTTCAATGGCGCCAAGGGCTTCGGCTTCATCCAACCGGATGAAGGCGGTCCTGACGTGTTCGTGCACATTTCCGCCGTCGAGCGTGCGGGCCTGCGTTCCCTGAACGAAGGCCAGAAGATCACTTACGAGCTCGAGAAGGATCCGCGCAGCGGCAAGTCCGCCGCGGGCCAACTGCAAGCCTAGGACTACAGATTTGCGGGGCTGAACCCCCGCCAAGTCACAACCGATGGGCCGGCGCTCCAGCGCCGGCCCATTTTGTTTGGGCGCGCGCCAAGGAAGGAAGAAGGAACCACGGAAAACACGGAAAGAGCACGGAAAGAGGTCAGAGAACGAACCGCTCCATCTCGATCTTTGGCGAAGCGCCGAAATTGATGAGCAATCCCAGCTTCATGTTCGTAACGCGGAGGTAGTTGACGGTTTGCGCCCGATGCTCGGGCGCGATTGTTCGGACTGACTTCAATTCGACGATAATCCGGTCGTAGCAGAAGAAGTCCGCCACATAGGTCTGCTGAAGCAACTGGCCCTTGTAGGCCAGGGCCAGTGGGCGGCGCGCCTCGAAGGGCACGCCACGATTGGCGAATTCGACTTCGAGGCACTCCTGATAGACGGCCTCCAGGAACCCCGCGCCCATGGCGCGATAGACTTCAAACGCCGCCCCGCGGATTTGAAAGGCCTCATTCTCATAGAGGAGGCCGTCGATGCGCCCGCCATCGTCCATAGCCCGACCATACGACATCGCATCGACAAGAACAATATAGGAACATATCTTCTTTCTCTCCGTGCTCTTTCCGTGTTTTCCGTGGTTCCTTTTCTTGTCCTCGACGACCGCACCGCGACCGGGGTTGCGCGGCCACGACTCCGTCTCTAAACGGGCGGCTTAACCTGCAGATTTGGCCGGGCCTCGCGTGGACAGCGCGCATGCCCTCGCGCGCGAGACGAGATTGCCCAAGCGTACCGATATCTCCTCGATCCTGATCATCGGCGCGGGGCCGATCGTCATCGGTCAGGCGTGCGAATTCGACTATTCCGGCGTGCAGGCGTGCAAGGCGTTGCGCGCCGAGGGCTACCGGATCGTGCTGGTGAACTCCAACCCGGCGACGATCATGACCGATCCGGACGTCGCCGACGCCACCTACATCGAGCCCATCACGCCGGAGATGGTCGAAAAGATCATCGCCAAGGAGCGGCCGGACGCCCTGCTCCCGACCATGGGCGGCCAGACGGCGCTGAACACCGCGCTGGCGCTCGACGCGTCCGGGGTGCTGGCGAAATACGGCGTCGAGATGATCGGGGCGCGGGCCGAGGTGATCGACAAGGCCGAGGACCGCCAGAAATTCCGCGACGCCATGGACCACCTGGGCCTCGAAAGCCCCAAGTCCAAGGCGGCGCATTCCATGGACGAGGCGCTGGAAGGCCTGGAGTTCGTGGGCCTGCCGGCGATCGTCAGGCCCAGCTTCACACTGGCCGGCACCGGCGGCGGCATCGCCTACAACGCCAAGGAGTTCCGCGAGATCGTCGAGCGCGGCCTCGACCTTTCCCCCACCACCGAGGTCCTCATCGAGGAGAGCGTGCTGGGCTGGAAGGAGTACGAAATGGAGGTCGTCCGCGACAAGGCGGACAACTGCATCATCGTCTGCTCCATCGAGAACATCGACCCGATGGGCGTGCACACCGGCGACAGCATCACCGTCGCCCCGGCCCTGACCCTGACCGATAAGGAATACCAGCGCATGCGGGCGGCCTCGATCGCCGTGCTGCGCGAGATCGGGGTGGAGACCGGCGGCTCCAACGTGCAGTTCGCGGTCAATCCGGCCGACGGGCGGATGGTGGTCATCGAGATGAACCCGCGGGTCTCGCGCTCCTCGGCCCTGGCGTCGAAGGCCACGGGTTTCCCGATCGCCAAGGTCGCCGCGCGCCTGGCCGTCGGCTACACGCTGGACGAACTGATGAACGACATCACCGGCGCGACGCCGGCCTCGTTCGAGCCCTCCATCGACTATGTGGTCACCAAGATCCCGCGCTTCGCCTTCGAGAAGTATCCAGGGTCGGAGCCCTACCTGACCACCTCGATGAAGTCGGTGGGCGAGGTCATGGCGATCGGGCGCACCTTCGCCGAGAGCCTGCAGAAGGCCTTGCGCGGGCTGGAAACCGGCCTCTCCGGCCTCGACGAGATCGAGATCGAGAACGCCGCCGACCCGGAGATGGGCCACGCCGCGGTGTTGCGCGCGCTGGGCCAGCCGACGCCGGACCGCCTGCTGGTCATCGCCCAGGCCTTCCGCCACGGCCTGTCGGTCGAGGACATCCACGCGGCCTGTTCCTACGAGCCCTGGTTCCTGCGCCAGATCCAGACCCTGGTGGCGCAGGAGGCGCGGGTCCGCGCCGAAGGTCTGCCGGCCACCGCTGACGGCTTCCGCGCGCTGAAGGCCCAGGGCTTCTCCGACGCTCGCCTGGCGCAGTTGACCAACTCGACCGAGGCGCTGGTGCGGGCCGACCGGCGCGTGCTGGGCGTGCGCCCGGTCTATAAGCGCATCGACACCTGCGCCGGCGAGTTCCGGGCCGAGACGCCGTATATGTACTCGACCTACGAGACCGGCGCGCTCGGCCAGGCGCCGGACTGCGAGAGCGACCCCAGCGACCGCAAGAAGGCGATCATCCTGGGCGGCGGGCCCAACCGCATCGGCCAGGGGATCGAGTTCGACTACTGCTGCTGTCACGCGGCCTTCGCGCTCGACGAGATCGGCGTCGAGTCGATCATGGTGAATTGTAATCCGGAGACGGTGTCGACGGACTACGACACGTCAGATCGCCTGTATTTTGAACCACTTACGGCGGAGGATGTGCTCGAGCTCATCCACGTGGAGCAGTCGAACGGCACCCTCCTGGGCGTGATCGTCCAGTTCGGCGGCCAGACGCCGCTGAAGCTCGCGCAACCGCTCGAAGACGCCGGCATCCCGATCCTCGGCACCTCGCCCGACGCCATCGACCTGGCCGAGGACCGCGAGCGTTTCCAGCAGCTGCTGCACAAGCTCAACATCGCCCAGCCGATCAACGCCATCGCCCGCAGCCGCGACGAGGCCTTCGCCGGCGCCCATCAGGTCGGCTATCCGGTGGTGATCCGGCCCTCCTACGTGCTCGGCGGCCGGGCCATGGAGATCGTGCGCGATGACGAGCAGCTCGAGCGCTACATCACGCACGCGGTGAAGGTCAGCGGCGACAGCCCCGTCCTGATCGACCAGTACCTCTCCCGCGCCACCGAGGTGGACGTGGACGCGCTCTGCGACGCCGACGGCGAGGTCTTCGTCGCCGGCGTCATGGAGCACATCGAGGAGGCCGGCGTGCACTCCGGCGACAGCGCCTGCTCGCTCCCGCCCTTTTCGCTGAAGCCCGAGACCATCGCCGAGCTGAAGGTCCAGACCACCGCCATGGCCCGCGCCCTGGAAGTCCGCGGCCTGATGAACGTGCAGTTCGCCATCGAGGAGCCCCACTCCGAAAGCCCGCGGATCTTCGTCCTCGAGGTCAACCCGCGCGCCAGCCGCACGGTGCCCTTCGTCGCCAAGACCATCGGCCGGCCGCTGGCCGCCATCGCCGCCAAGGTCATGGCCGGCAAGAAGCTTTCCGAGTTCGATCTGGTGGAGAAGCCCTACGACCACATCGCGGTGAAGGAGGCGGTGTTCCCGTTCGCGCGGTTCCCCGGCGTCGACACGGTGCTCGGCCCCGAGATGCGCTCCACCGGCGAGGTCATGGGCCTGGACTGGGTGCGGCCGGGCGAGAGCCTGGCGCCGGCCTTCGCGCGCGCCTTCGCGAAAAGCCAGCTCGGCGGCGGGACGGTGCTCCCCAAGTCCGGCGCGGTGTTCGTCTCGGTGAAGGACGCCGACAAGCCCTGGATGCTGGAGCCGGTGCGCCTGCTGCAGGGCCTGGGCTTCAAGGTCCTCGCCACCGGCGGCACCGCGACCTACCTCCAGGGCGAAGGGCTCAAGGTCGAGCATGTGAAGAAGGTGCTGGAAGGCCGGCCGCACATCGTCGACGCCATGAAGAACGGCGAGGTTCAGCTGGTCTTCAACACCACCGAGGGGCGCCAGTCGCTCGCCGACTCGTTCGAGCTGCGCCGCACCGCGCTGATGATGAAGACGCCCTACTACACCACCGCCGCCGGCGCGCTGGCCGCGGCCCAAGCCATTGTGGCCACGGTGGAGGACAGCCTCGAAGTGCGGCCGCTGCAGAGCTACGCCTGACGACGCCAGGCTGCTAACCTCCGGCAAAACGGGAGGTGGCGATGGCGCGGTGGATGATCGTGGCGGCGGCGTTCTGGCTGGCCCTGACGGGCGGCGCCTCGGCGCTGGCCCAGGGGGCGCGGCTGGAGACCGGGGAGCTGGCGACCAAGCTGGTCCCCTCGCCCGGCAAATATACGGTGCTGCTGCCGCCCGGCTACGATCCGGCCAAGACCTGGCCGCTCGTCCTGCTGCTGCATGGCGGCAACGGCGACAACGGTTTCCTGGCCGCGGAGCGTCCGGTTATCGAGGCGGCCTGGGCGGCGGGCGACCTTCCGCCGGCCATCATCCTGACGCCGGACGCCAAGCGCTCGCTCTACATGGACTACCGCGACGGCTCCCAGAAATGGGAGAGCTACATCGTCGGCGAGCTGATCCCGGCGGTGCGCGCGCGCTACCACGCCTCGTCCGACCGTTCGCAGACGGTGGTCACCGGCATTTCCATGGGCGGGCTGGGGTCGCTCAGGCTCGGCTTCGACCATCCGGAGGTGTTCGGCGGTCTGGCCGCCCTGGAGCCGGGGATCGAGCCGGCGCTCAGCTTCGACGATGTGAAGATGCGCAACCGCTTCCAGCGCGACGACGCCTTCTTCAAGTCGATCTTCGGAGACCCGGTCGACCGCAACTTCTGGAAGAAGGCCAATCCGGCCAACATGGCGCTCGACAACCGCGAGAAGATCCTGGGCCAGCATCTGCAGATCTATCTGGAGGTGGGCGACCTCGACATGTTCCACCTGGACGAGGGGACCGAGTACCTGCACCGGGTGATGTGGGACCACGGCATCCCGCACGAATACCGCCTGGTCCACGGCGCCGACCATCTGGGCAAGTCGCTGGGGCCGCGCCTGCGCGACGGCTTCAGGTTCCTCACCGCCCACGTGCTTGCGCCGCCGCCGCCCGACACCAGTTTCGCCGCCGGCAAGGCGACGATCGACGCCCTGCGCCGGCGGATGGGCGTGCCGGACGACCAGCCGCGCCCCGCCCTCCCGCCGACCAGCCCGCCGAAGCCTTGAGGGGCGCAACAACAAGCTTTGGTTGACCAATGTTCCGCCTGAGCGCAGATTCCGACGCAGAAGCCTGACTGTTGCAGGCTCCAAGGGCGCGCTCCGGCGGCCCCATAGATAGACCGGCCGGGACGACGCCGCTTGGCGTCTGACGCAGTCTGGCGGGGGCGAAGAACCCCCAAGCAGATTGGGAAGGACGTTCTATGCACTCTGATCAAACGGAAGTCAGATCGCATCGGCCCAAACATACGGCCGAGCGAATCCAAAGCCTTCTGGGCAAGCTGATGCTGGTCGCCGTCGCCGTGCTCGCCGTCGGCATGATCTACGGCATCGTGACCACCGGCAGCGCCACGCCCAGCTGGATGCACTGACGACCAAGCCGGGTCCCGGCGGTCCAGAAGGGCCCGCCGGCGCCCACTGAAACCCGCCCCAACACTGGGCCGACGCCGCGAGCCCCTGGCGGCAGGCGGCGCTGTGCGCCAAGCGGCCCGCAGGATCAAGAGCGGCCCCCAGGATTCTGGCCGCGAACCACGCGAACGGGTTCGGGCCTTGAGGCTCCGCGGCAGCCGAGGCTCTGTCGATTCAACCGCGGAGAACGCAAAGATCGCAAAGAGGCCGCGCGAGCCGTACCGCGGCGCGATCATCATCTTAGTCTCTGCGATCTTGGCGTTCTCCGCGGTTTGAAAAAGGAGTGCCCGCTGCGCGGGCCTCTCAGGACCAGACCCGTTCATGTGGTTCGTGGATATTCTTCGCTCCGTGGGCGCCGCTCGCAATTGCGATGGATGTCGATCCGCCCTAGGCCTCCGTCCAAGAACAGGGAACGGAGATGGTCATGGCGGGTCGGGTTGCGGGCAAGGTGGCGCTGATCACCGGCGGGGCGAGCGGCATCGGCCGCGGCTGCGCCGAGAAGCTGGCCGCCGAGGGCGCCGTGGCGATCATCACCGATGTGCAGGACGCCAAGAGCGCCGAGGCGGTCGCCGCCATCGAGGCCGCCGGCGGCAGGGCCGAGTACCTGCGCCACGACGTCACCGACGAGACCGCCTGGGAAAGCGTCATCGGCCAGATCAAAGCCCGCCACGGCCGGCTGGACATCTTGGTCAACAACGCCGGCATCGCCATCTCCGGCTCGATCCTCGACATGAGCCTGGCCGACTGGCGCAAGCAGACGGCGGTCAACCTCGACGGCGTCTTCCTGGGCGTGAAGCATTCGATTCCGCTGATGCGCGCCTCGGGCGACGGCGGCTCGATCATCAACATGTCGTCGGTGGCCGGGCTGAAGGGCTCGGCGACGCTCGGGGGCTATTGCGCGACCAAGGGCGGCGTGCGGCTCTTCACCAAGTCCATCGCCATGGAATGCGCCAACGCCAAGGACGGCATCCGGGTCAACTCGGTGCACCCGGGCATCATCGAGACCCCGATCTGGCTCTCGATCTTCAATCCGGCCAATCCCGGCGCCAATGCGCCGCCGGACCTGGACGCCATGTCGACCATGGCCGTGCCGCTCGGCGTGAAGGGCTATCCCGAGGACATCGCCAACGGCGTCCTGTGGCTGGCCAGCGACGAGAGCCGCTACGTCACGGGCGCCGAACTGGTGATCGACGGCGGCCTCTCCGTCCGGTAGCAAGCCTGCATGACGGCGACGCTGAATGTGATCTTCGGGCCGTGCGGCGCGGGCAAGACGACCTACGCCCACGCCTTCGCGCGCCGGGAGAAGGCCGTGGCCTTCATCCTCGACGACTGGATGGCGCGGATGTTCGGCCCGGACATGCCCGAGCCCCTGCAATACGACTGGATGCTGGAGCGGGTGGCGCGCTGCGAGGCGCAGATCTGGTCGGTGGCCGCGGGGACGATCGCGGCGGGGACTTCGGTGATCCTCGACATCGGCCTGATGCGGATCGCCGACCGCGCCCGGGTGCGCGAGATCGCCGAGGCGACGGGCCTGCCGCTGCAGTTCCACTTCGTGGACGCGCCGCAGGCGGTGCGCCGGGCCCGGGTCTCCAGCCGCAACGTGGTCCGCGGCGAAAGCTTCGCTATTGAGGTGACGCCGGACCTTTTCGAATTTATCGAGGGTGTCTACGAGCCGCCCGAGCCTGCCGAACTGACTGGAGCCGTCCTTAGCCTCAGCGAGTAGGAGCGCCGACCATGGGCAAGACGACTGGACCCGTCTTCGCCGCGACCATGGGCCTGACGATCGCCGCGGCCGGCGCCGCGCGGACGGCGGAGCGTTTTCCCACCCTGACGCCCGATCAGATGACGCCCGCTCAGCGCAAGGTCGCCGACGCCATCGTCGCCGGGCCGCGCAAGGGCCTCGGCGGGCCGTTCAACGCCTGGCTGCGCAGCCCCGAACTCGCCGACAAGCTGCAGCAGGTGGGCGAGCAGCTGCGGTTCCACTCCAGCGTGCCGCCCAAGCTCAATGAATTCGCCATCCTGATCACCGCCCGCGCCTGGGACGCGGACTACGAGTGGTCGGCGCACTATCCTCTGGCCATGAAGGCGGGGCTCGAACCGTCCGTCGCAGCTGACCTTGCGTCAGGTAGGCGACCTAAGGCTATGTTGCCGGATGAAACGGCGGTCTACGATTTCGTCACAGAGCTTCGCCGCACCCACCGGGTCAGCGACCCCACCTACGCCGCGGCCAAGAAGGTGCTGGGCGACCAGGGGATCGTCGATCTGGTGGCGCTGAGCGGCTACTACGACCTGGTCTCCATGACCTTGAATACGGCGCAGGTGGCGGCCCCCGAAGATGGCCCCCGGTTGCCGCCGCCGAGCAGAGGGGCGAAGCGATGAGAGCGTATATTCTCACCGAGCAGGGGCCGGCGATGCGCGACGCGGCCAAGGCGCCCCCAAAACATGGGCAGGTGCTGGTCAAGGTCGCCGCCAACGGGCTGAACCGCATCGACCTGGCCATGTCGACCGGCGCCCTGCACGGCGCGCGCGGCGGCCTCGGGACGGTCCTGGGGTCGGAATGGTCGGGGACCGTCGAGGCGGTCGGTCCCGGCGTCACCGGCTTCAAGGAAGGCGACCGGGTGATGGGCGCCTCGGCCAGTTCTTTCGCCGAATATGTCACCGTGCATGCCGCCCACGTGCTGGCGATACCGGACGGCATGAGCTTCGAGGACGCCGCCTGCTTCCCCGTGGGCCTGCGCACCATGCACGACGCCATCGTCACGGTGGGCAGGTTCCAGCCCGGCCAGACGGTGATGATCCAGGGCGCCTCGTCCGGGGTCGGCATCCTGGGCCTGCAGATCGCCAAGGTGCTGGGCGCCAAGTCGGTGATCGGCTCGTCGATGAACACCGAGCGCCGCGCCAAGCTGGCCGACTACGGCTGCGACTTCGCCGTCGATTCCAACGACGACGCCTGGCCGGACAAGGTGCTGGAGCACACCAACAGCGTCGGCGTCGACCTGATCGTCGACCAGGTCTCCGGCCATGTCGTGAACGGCAACATGCGCGCGACCAAGCTGGAGGGGCGGATCGTCAACGTCGGCCGGCTCGGCGGCACGCGCAGCGAGTTCAACGCCGACCTGCATGCGCTTCGCCGCATCCACTACCTGGGCGTCACCTTCCGCACCCGCACCCTGGACGAGATCGCCGAGATCAACCGCCGCGCCGACGCCGACCTCGCGGGGCCCTTGGCGGAGGGCAAGCTGAAGATGCCGATCGACGAGATCTTCCCCTTCGCCCAGGTCGAGCAGGCCATGGGCAAAATGGCGAGGAACCAGCACTTCGGCAAAATCGTCCTGAAGCACTGAGACTCCGCGGCGGCGGTGACGCCGCCCTTTTGAACCACGGAAAACACGGAAAGAGCACGGAAAGAGGCGCGAAGCGCGACAGGCCCGGGCAGGGCGAAGGCCCTGAGTGGAACACGAAGACCACAAAGGACACGAAGGTCACGAAGAGGCTGAGTAGTCCCATCCGCCTTCGCGAGGATTTCCAGGCGCTACGCGCCCTTTGTGGTCTTCGTGTCCTTCGTGGTCTTCGTGTCGATCTTGATCACGAGCCGTCAGGACAGCACCTTCCGTGCTCTTTTCGTGTTTTCCGTTGTTCCCTTCCTTCCTTCGCTACGCCAGCGCCCCGTAGAACTGGGAGGGCCAGGTGGCGTCGGCGGCGCGGTGGAAGGCTTCGCGCTGGGTGAGGCGGTCGTTGTAGTCCATCAGCACCGGCTCTTCGGGCAGGATCTTCTGATAGAGCAGCCGCGAGAGCGTGCCGCCCAGCACCACGTCGGCGGCGGTGAAGCGCTCGCCGAGCAGGAACTCGCGGTCCTTCAGAACGCCGCTCAGCACCTGCACCATGTCCTCGAAGGCGCCGAAGCTGAAGTTGAAGCCCGGCAGGTCGATCTTCTGCTCGTGCAGGCTGGCGACGGGGTCGACCACGGCCGTCGAGAACACCATCCATTTGAGGTACGGCCCGCGCGCGGCGTCCTCGATCCTGGGCGCCAGCGTCCCGTAGCCGTAGCGGTCGGCCAGATAGATGGCGATGGCCGGGTTCTCGCTCACCACCACCTCGCCGTCGGTCAGCGTCGGCACCTTGCCGGCCGGATTGAGCTTCAGATAGGCCGGCGCCTTCTGCTCGCCCTTCTTGATGTCGATGGTCTTGACGCCGAACGGGACGCCCAGCTCCTCCAGCATCCAATAGGCGGTGAACGCCCGGCTGGCCGGCGAGTGGTAGAGGGTAATTCCGCGCGGCGCGGCCATGGCAATTCTCTCCCGAAGCGCCACTTAACTAGGGCGCGCGCGCGCGCCTCGCCAGCCCCGTCCGATGCTTCATGGAGCCCCAATGCCCGCCAGAGACCGCGTCGAAGCCTTTGTGCGTCTGGTGGAGGCCGCCGACTACGTGACCGCGCTCGAGCAGTTCTACCACGCAGACGCCTCGATGCAGGACAACCAGCAGCCGCCACGGCTGGGGCTCGAACGGCTGATCGCCGACGAACGGGCGACCATGGCGCGCTTCGCCCAGATGAAGACCGACCCCGTCACCGACCTGCTCATTGACGGCGACAAGGTCGCGATCCGCTGGAAGTTCACCTTCACGCCGGCCGAAGGGCCGCCGATGGTGATGGAGGAAGTGACCCTGCAACGCTGGGAGGGCGACCGCATCGCGCAAGAGCGCTTCTTCTACGACCCGCGCCAGACGCGGCCCGCGACCGCCTGAACGGACGTCGCCTCTATTGAGGCTTTGGTTTCTGCAGGCGGATTCGCTTCCCCGCCCAGACGCCATTCGCACCGCGCGACAACCGGTCCGGATAGGCTTTGGCCGGGTCAAGGTCACAGAGCTTCACTTTGAGCGCCGCGCCATCCCAGCCCTCGACATCGCAGCAGGGCGAATCTTCAGGCGCCGCCGCCACCGGAATGAGGCGGCCAAACTCGTCGGCCTCGAGGATCGTCAAACTGAACGATGACTCGAAGTCGCACTCGCCCATCGCCCAATGGCGCCTGTCCGCCGAGATGTGGGGTTCGGCGTCGAGCGTGACGACTGCGCCGCTACCGCGGCCGATTGCGAGCCAATAGCCGCCTTCGCCCTGCTCAAACTGGATCAACCAATAGTCCGCGGTTCCTCGCTGCGCAGGAACCTGAACCGCGCCGTGAAACGTCCAGCGGCGGCATGTGTAGAAGCCCTCGCAGACGCCGGCGTCGATAAACCGCAGCTGGATGCCTTCTTCCGTGTCGACCGTAAGAACATCGCCGCGTCGCCAAGCTCCGCCCTTGGCGAGCGTGTCCTGCCCGGAAAGACCCTGCACGGCCGCCAGGTCCTTTGCTTCCTGAGCTCGATCCGCCTGAGCGGCACGGTCCAGCTTCCCGTGTTGCTGGAGCACAAGCGCTTTCGGTTCAAAAGACCCGCATGCGGCGAGTAGCGTTGACAGGACCGCGAGAAGGCCAAAGGCTGCAAACCTTCGGCGAGCGTCGGCAACGCGTATTTGGAATTGTCGCATATCTGCGTCACCTTGCGTTTTGCGGCGCACAATTCTATCTTCTTTCCCCCCGGACGCCTGCGCCCGCGGCCGGCAACTGCGAACTTCCAACTAGGGCGAACTCGAGTCACCACCTTGATGGATAAAGTCCCGATGACCGCCGAGGGCTACCACGCCCTCGACGAAGACCTGAAGCGTTTGAAGACGATCGAGCGGCCTGCTGTCATCGCCGCGATCGGAGAAGCGCGTCTGCACGGCGACCTCTCCGAGAACGCCGAATATCACGCCGCCAAGGACCGCCAGGGCTGGATCGAAGGCCAGATCGCCGAGATCGAGGACAAGATGGCGCGCGCCCAGGTGATCGACGTGTCCAAATTGTCGGGCAAGCAGGTGAAATTCGGCGCCACCGTCTCGGTGATCGACGAGGACACCGAGGAAAAGGCCCGCTACCAGATCGTCGGCGAGCACGAGGCGGACGTCCGCCAGGGCCGGGTCTCGATCACCTCGCCGATCGCGCGCGCGATGATCGGCAAGGAAAGCGGCGACGTGGTCGAGGTGACCACGCCCGGCGGCGTCAAGGCCTACGAGATCACCAAGGTGGAGTGGGTCTGACAGACCGCCTCTCCCCACGGCGAAGCCGAGAGGGAGAGGGTAGGGAGAGGGCGGCTCGACCTGTCCGCTCCCCCGAAACCGTCGCGAGGACCCGGGGGCTATGGCTGAACCGCGAGCGCTGTGGGCCGCGCAGGAGCCGCCCTCTCCCTACCCTCTCCCTCTCGCTGCGCGGGGGAGAGGCGATTGAGCGCCGTCCCTGAACTGACCATCTGGGCCGTCTCGGACGGCCGCGTCGGCATCGAGGCCCAGGTCCTGGGCCTGGCGGAGGCCGTGGCGCGCCGGCGGCCGGCGAGCATCGTCGTCAAGCGGATCGGCTGGAAATGGGGCCTGGGGCGCCTGCCCTGGCGGCTGATCCCACGCTTTGCGCTCGCCGCCGATACGCCCATCGCCGCGCCCTGGCCGGACATCTGGATCGGCGCCGGCCGCGCCAGCCTGCCGCTCTCCACCCGGGTGGGCGCCTTCTCCGGCGGCAAAACCTTCGTCGTCCAGACCCAGGATCCCGGCGGGGCCACGCCGCTGCTCGACCTGGTGATCCCGCCGACCCACGACGAACTCGCGGGCGACAATGTGCTCGCCATCGTCGGCGCCCCCAACCGCATGAACGCCGAAGGCTTCGCCCGCGACCTAGCGCGGTTCGGCGCGGCGATCGATCCCCTGCCCCACCCGCGGGTGGCGATGATCGTCGGCGGCAAGTCCAACTCGCACGACCTGTCCCCCGACCGCGCGCGGCGCATGGCCGCCGAGGTGGCCCAGGCGGTCCAGGCCACCGGCGGCTCGCTGCTGGTCAGCTTCACGCGCCGCACGCCGGCGGCGGCCCAGGCGGCGCTGACCAAGGGCCTGGCCGGCGTTCCAGGCTGGATCTGGGATGGCGAGGGCGACAATCCCTACTTCGCCTTCCTGGCGGCGGCCGACATCATCCTGGTGACCGAGGACTCCACGAACCTGGCCACCGACGCGGCCACGACCGGCAAGCCCGTGCACGTGCTGGCTATGGATGGCGGCGGGCGCAAGTTCGAGCGGTTCCATGAAGATCTGGCGCGCCGCGGCGTGACCCGCCGCTTCGACGGCAAGCTTAGCCATTGGAGCTATCCGCCTCTGGATGAGACGAACCGGGCCGCCGCCGAGTTGTTGGCGCGCTTTGACGCACGAAAGACGTCGGCTCGGCAGTGACGGCGCCTTGCCACATGGTAAACGGGGCCGCAATTTAGCAAGACTTTGGCAACATCCTCGCGGCATGGTTCCCGGGGACATTTTTGAGTCGGGGAATCCACGTGGCCACCTTCTTTTTCGATTCGATGACGCAAGCGAACGCCGACGCGTTCAACCCTGCGAGCGACGCCATCGTCTTCCGCACCGGCTCGGCAAGCCAGGCCACGGTGATCTTCAACCCGCTGACGCTGAGCAGCGCGCCGAGCGTGACGCTGAGCTACGCGGGCAATTCGGTGACCTTCGCCAACGACGGCGCGGCGGTGCGCTTCCCGGCGACGCCTGCCTTCATCTTCCCCGACGCCTCGAAGCTGTTCATCGGCAGCGCGGGCGCCGACGGCACGCTTGGCGCGCAAATCACCGGCACGGCCGGCTCCGACGGCCTGTTCGGGGGCGCTGGCGACGACGTCATGAACGGCGGCTCGGGCGGCAGCGACCTGCTGCAGGGCAACCAGGGCGACGACACGCTCACCGGCGGCGTCGGGGCCGGAAACTCCAGCCTCAACACCATCTTCGGCGGCCAGGGCGACGACAGCATCATCCTGACCGGTTCCGGCAAGTCGGCGACCGCGACGAACTTCGCCCAGGGCAACCTCGGCAACGACAGCATCACCGGCTCGGCCAACGCCGACACCATCCTCGGCGGCAAGGGCAACGACACCATTTCCGGCGGCGGCGGCGGCGACTTCCTGGACGGCAACCTGGGCGACGACACCATCACCGCGGCCGCTTCCGCCACGGCGCACAACAATATCCTCGGCGAAGACGGCGACGACCTGCTGACCTCGACCGGCGGGGCCGGCATAGGCGGCGACACGATCAGCGGCGGCACGGGTGACGACACCATCAACGCCTCGGGCCTCGGCGGCCACTATGTGATCGACGGCGGCACCGGCAACGACCAGATCACCGGTCTGGGCGGCCACGACACCATCACCAACACCGCCGGCAACACCACGATCCACGACCTGGGCGGCAACGTCATCGTCACGGGCGCGGGCAACGACGCGATCACGGTGACCAGCGGCGGCAACTCCATCACCGCGGGCGACGGCTCCAACACGATCGTCGACGCCACCGACGCGGCGGGCGACACGATCACCAGCGGGTCGGGCCTGGCCACCATCACCCTGACCGGCAACGGCAACGACATCGTCTCCTTCGGCGCCAGCACCGTGAACAGCACCGTGTCCACGGGCGGCGGCGACGACACCATCACCGCCGGCGCGGGCAACGACATGATCACCGCCACGGGATCGGCCGTGATCTCCGCCGGCGCCGGCAATGACGTCGTCAGCACCGGCGGGTTCAGCAGCGTCGACGGCGGCGCCGGCAACGACCAGATCACCGCAACCGCCGCCCACGACACCATCACCGATGCCGCCGGCGACAATACGATCATGTCCGTTGGCGGCGACGACTCGATCAGCGTCGGCGCCGGCAATGACTCTGTGACCCTCACCGGGGGCGCGGGCCACAACGTCGTCAGCCTGGGTGAAGGCTCGAACACCGCCACGGACGCCGGCGGCAGCGACACCATCACCGGCGGCAGCGGCGGCAACCAGATCACCACCACCGGAAACGGCAGCGACAGCATCGCCACCGGCAACGGCGCCGACACCATCAGCTCGGGCGGCGGCACGGACATCATCAGCGCCGGCGCCGGCAACGACCAGATCACCTTCACCGGCCAGGGCGCGGTCCAGGGCGGCGACGGCGACGACACCATCACCGGCTCCAACACCGCCTCGATCATCGACGCCGGGGCCGGCAACGACCAGATCACCATGGGATCGGGCGCCGACACCATCACCGGCGGAACCGGCAACGACATCATCACCGCCGGCGGCGGCGGCATGGGCAACCACGACGTGATCTCCGGCGGCGGCGGAGCCGACACCTTCATCTTCGCGGCCGGCCAGTCGGGCGCCAATATCAACACCGCCGAGGTGATCACCGACTGGAACAACACCGATCACATTCAGTTCGGCGCGCTCGGCCACGCGGCCGGGGCCTTCTTCGGCGGCGACACCGTGACGGCGCCCAGCCTGAACGCCGGCATCGCGCAAGCGAACACCGACCTGGGCGCCCACATCTACGTCGCCCTCCAGGTGGGCAGCGATGTGGTGGTCTACATCGACAGCAACGCCGACGGTCACATCACCACGGCCGACGATGCGATCATCCTGACCGGCAAGGCCCTGGCGGACATCACGCTCGCCAACTTCATCTAGCGGATCGGCAAGAAAATCCGTTTCCCGCGGGGCCGCTCTTCGGAGCGGCCCTTTGCGTTTGGGCCTAGGGTGTCAGCCGTTGATTCGCCCTGATTCACCCTTGGGAGGCGACCGGTCATGAGCGGCCCCCGCATCCTCTTCGCCGTCGACGCCGGCCCGGCGGTCGGCGGCGGCCACGTCATGCGCTGCCTGACGCTCGCCCAGGCGCTGGAGGCGCAGGGCGCCAGCTGCCGTTTCGTGGCGCCGCCGGCGGTCGAAGCGATCCTCGACGCCTTCGCGCCGGAGACGGCCCGCACGCTCGCGGGGTCAACGGCGCCCGCCGATCTGGCGCTGGCCATGGCCGGCGAGATGTTCGACGCCGCGGTCTTCGACCACTACGGCCTGGCCGAGGGCGACCACCGGCCCATGGCCCAGGGCCGCCCGACCCTGGTGATCGACGACCTGGCCGACCGGCCGCTGGGCGCGGACCTCTTGCTGGACTCCGGCCCGGCGCGGCGGGCGGAGGACTACCTCGGCCTGACGCCGGACGGGGTTCGGCTGCTGCTGGGGCCGCAGTACGCCCCGGTGCGACCGGAGTTCGCCGCGCTCCGCGAGCAGGCGCTCGCCTGGCGCGGCGAGCCGGTGGGCCGGGTGCTGGTGTCGCTGGGCCTGACCGACGTCGACGGCATAACCGGCCGGGTGGTCGAGCGCCTGCGGCCCAAGGTCAGCGAGGTCGGCATCGACATCGTGCTCGGGGCCGAGGCGCCGAGCCTGGCGTCGCTCAGCAAGATCGCCCGGCGCGACACCCGCATCGTGCTGCACATCGACAGCCCGCACATGGCGCGGCTGACCGCCGAGGCCGACATCGGCATCGGCGCCGCGGGCTCGTCGACCTGGGAGCGCTGCACGCTCGGCCTGCCGACCCTGATGGTGGTGCTGGCCGACAATCAGCGGGCGGCGGCGCAGACGCTGGCCGAGCGCGAGGCCGCCCTGGCAGTCGACGCCGATGACTCGGACTTCGACGCCGCCTTCGACAGGGCGCTGCGCCGCCTCACCACCGATGCGGACCTGCGCCGGAGCTTGGCCAGCGCCAGCGCCGAGCTCTGCGACGGCCAGGGCGCGCCGCGCGTCGCCGAGGCCTTCCTGAAGATGATCGGCGCGCGCTCGAACTAGCCCGGCGGCCCGCCACCCGCGGCGGCGAACCGCGGCGGTCCTAATCCGCCGTTAACCGCAAACGTCCCACCCTGCCGGCTGGACTTTTGCCGGAAGGACTATGGGCTTGGCGTCGCCTCAGCTACGGCCGCACCCGCAACCGCAGGCCGAGCCGCGCGCGACGGTCGCGGTGGCGCGTCCGCGCATGCCCAACGCGCAGGCCGTGCTCCCCTATCTGCAGCGGATCGACGAGGCCCGCTGGTATTCCAACTTCGGCCCGCTGCTGACCGAGATGGAGCAGCGGCTGGCAGACCGTTTTTCGCCGGGAACCGCGGTGACCACCGTCGCCAACGCCACCCAGGCGCTGACCCTGGCCCTGATGGCCATGGGCCTGCCGCCCGGCGGCCATGTGATCGTGCCGGCCTGGACCTTCGTCGCCACCGCGCACGCGGTCGTGCAGGCCGGCTTGAAGCCCTGGTTCGTCGACGTCGATCCGCAGACCTGGATGCTCGACCCGGCGCGGGTCGCGGCCTTGCCGCAGCTGAACCCCGAGGCGGTCGCGGTGATCCCGGTCTGCGCCTTCGGCGCCCTGCCGGACCTGGCCGCCTGGCGCGCCTTCCGCGACCAGACCGGCCTGCCGGTGCTGATCGACGCGGCCGCGGCCTTCGACACGATCTCCGACGCCCGCCTGCCGGTGGTGGTCAGCCTGCACGCCACCAAGGTGCTGGGCCTGGGCGAAGGCGGTTTCCTGGCGGCGGAGGACGCGGCCCTCGTGCAACGGGTCCGCCAGCTCACCACCTTCGGCTTTCACGGCAGCCGCGAAAGCCTGGCGCCGGCCACTAACGCCAAGCTCTCCGAATACGCTGCGGCCGTGGGCCTGGCGGCGCTGGACAGCTGGCCAGGCGACCGCCTGCGCTGGATGCGCACCGCCCAGATGCTGCGGATCGCCCTGATCGGGCGGCCGGAGGTCAGGTTCCAGGACGGCTGGGGCAGCGACTGGGTCACCAGCGTGTGCACCGTCGGCCTGCCGGAAGGCTCGTCCGACCAGGTGGCCGCGGCGCTGCGCGACCACGGCGTCGACACCCGCCAGTGGTGGGGCGCGGGCTGCCACGCGAGCCGCGCCTTCGCCGACTGCCGGCGGGAGCCGCTGGCCGTCACCGATGCGCTGGCCGGCTCGACGCTGGGCCTGCCCTTCTCGATCGACATGGACGCCGACGAGATCGCCCGGGTCGCCCAGGCCCTGGAGCTGGCGCTCAGCCGCGGCTGACGCTGCCGCCGGCGGCGAAATCTTGCCGGCCATTAACCATTCCGTAGCCGCGCCGCCCGAGACTCAATGGACGCGGGCGCCACGGCAGGCGCCCGGTCGGTAGGCAGGCGCAATGCGGGACGTCGTCATCTTCGGAATGGGGCAAGTGGCGGAGGTCATCCACCACTATCTCACCGAGGAGGGTGGGCGGAACGTCGTGGCCTTCACGGTCGACGCCGCCTACCGCACCGCCGATCAGGTGTTCGGCGTCCCGGTGGTCGATTTCGAGAACGTCGAGCAGCGCTTCCCGCCGGCGACCCACGACATGTTCGTGGCCATCAGCTTCAAGGGCGTGAACAAGCTTCGCGAGGCGAAGGTCGCCGAGGCCGAGGCCAAGGGCTACCCGCTCACCAGCCACGTCAGCCCGCGCGCCAGCGTCTGGTCCAAGCTGGTGGTGAACCCCAACACCATCATCATGGAAAACAACGTCATCCAGCCCTTCGTGACGATCGGGCGCAACGTCATCATGTGGTCGGGCAACCACATCGGCCACCACACGCGGATCGGCGACAACTGCTTCATCGCCTCCCAGGCGGTGATCTCGGGCAACTGCGAGATCGGGGCCGGGACCTTCATCGGCGTCAACGCCACGCTGCGCGACAACATCACCATCGGGGCGCGCAACGTCATCGGCGCGGCCGCGCTGATCCTGAAATCCTCGACCGACAACGCCGTCTTCATCGGGCCCGCCACCGAGCCCGCCCGGGTCACCAGCGACCGGCTCCGGTCGATCTGAGGCGCGCGCGATGGGTTGGCGCATCATGGGGCGGATCTTCGACCCCGCCGAGCACGACTGGGCCGGCACCCACGCCCAGGTGCCGACCGCGCTCGTCTATGAGGACAAGGTGCGGGTGTTCTACGCCGACCGGTACGCGGACGGGCGCAGCTACACGACCTACCTCGACCTCGACCGCGGCGACCTGAGCCGGGTGACCTATTTCCACAAGGAACCGATCCTGGGCTTCGGCGCGCCGGGGACCTTCGACGACGACGGCGCCATGCCTAGCTTCGCGGTGCGCGAGCCGGACGGGCGCGTGCTGCTCTACTACAGCGGCTGGAACCGCGGCGTGACCGTGCCCTACCGCAACTCGGTCGGCATCGCGGTCAGCGACGACGACGGGGCGAGCTTCCGGCGGCTCTACGAGGGCCCGGTGCTCGAACGCAATCCGCTCGAGCCCTACATCGCGGTCACGCCCAGCCTGCTGAAGGAGGGCGAGCTTTGGCGCATGTGGTACATCTCCGGCGTCCGCTGGGTGGAGGTCGAGGGCAAGTTCGAGCCGGTCTACGTCATCAAGTACGCCTCCTCGCGCGACGGGGTGAGCTGGGACCGCCCCAACCACCTCTGCATCCCGCCGACCCATGACCGCGAGGCCTTCTCCCACCCCACGGTGATCCGCGACGGGTCGCTCTATCGGATGTGGTACTGTTTCCGGGACTCGGCGGACTATCGCGATGGCAAGGGCGCCTACCGCATCGGCTACGCGGAATCCGCGGATGGCCTGGACTGGCGGCGCATGGACGACGTCTGCGGACTGGACGTCGGCGGCGCGCCCTGGGCGTCGACCATGACCTGCTACCCCTTCGTGACCCAGATCGACGGCAGGATCGTCATGTTCTTCAACGGCAACGGATTTGGCCGGACCGGCTTCGGCTACGCCGTCCTGGAGGAAACCTAGATGAGCGATGAGGCGCCGGTCGAGGCCACCACGGCCCAGGGCGAGGCGCTGACCTCGCGCACCCGCCTGCGCGAGATGATGCAGGCATCGCCGCTCGCGCCCGACGAGCTGATGTTCAACCTGGGCCTCTACGTCCGAAGCTCGCTGCTGGTGAAGTTCCTGGTGCTGCATGACGTCTATCGGCGCATCCAGGCGCTGCCCGGCGCGCTGATCGAGTTCGGCACCTGGCGCGGCCAGAACCTGGTGCTGCTGGAGAACCTGCGGGCGATCCACGAGCCGTTCAACAAGCAGCGCCAGATCATCGGCTTCGACACCTTCACCGGCTATCCGGAAGAGGCCGGCATGGCGGCCAAGTCCACCGAGACCCACGGTGGCTATGACACCGGCGGCGCCTATCCGGACTATCTGGGCGAGCTCCTGCAGGTGCATGAGGCGATGAACGCCTTTGGCCATATTCGCGGCGCCCACCGGCTGATCGCCGGCGACGTCGTGGAGACCGCGCCGAAGTTCTTCGCCGACCATCCCGAGACCCTGGTGGCCTTCGCCTTCTTCGACATGGGCCCCTATGAGCCGACCATCGCGGCGCTGAAGGCCATTCGCCCGCACCTGATGCCGGGCAGCGTGATCCTGTTCGACGAACTGACCTGGGCCGGCGCGCCCGGCGAGGCGATCGCCTTCAAGGAGGTGTTCAAGGACGTCCGCTATTCCATCGAGAAGTGCCAGTTCTATCCGTCCAAGTCGCTGGTCACCCTGCTGTGAAACTGAACCTCAGCCTCGACGACTTCCGCAGTCAGATGGCCACCCGCGGCTGGGTGGTGTTCGAGGCCGCCGTGGGGCCCAAGCTGCTGGCGCGGATGACCGCGGATCTGGAAGCCGCCTGGGACGTCTGCCGCGCCATCCAGGTGCGCAATGGGGTCGCCAATGACGCCGATCGCACCGTCCACCACCTGATCGGCATCAAGCCGAGCTTCCTGGACTATGTCGACGAGAGCGAGGCGCTGGACCCCTATCTGGAGGCTTATTTCGGCGGCAAATACGTCCTCAACTCCTTCGGCGGCGCGATCAACACGCGCGGGCGGACCTCCTACGCCCAGCGGATCCATCGCGACATCCGCAGCTACTCCGGCGACATGCCGTTGCTGCTCAACACCCTGGTCATGCTGGACGCCTTCACGCCCGAGAACGGCGCGACCTTCATGCTGAGCGGGTCGCACCTGGCGGCCGAAAAGCCCTCGGAAGAGGACTTCTACGCCCGCGCCGAGCGGGCCGTGGGGCCGGCCGGCAGCGTGCTGGTGTTCAACTCCAACGTCTGGCACGCCGGCGGCGACAACACGACCGACCACACCCGCCGCTCGGTGACGCCGATGTACGCGCGGCCGTTCATCAAGCCGCAGTTCGACTATCCGAGGGTGCTCGGCTACGACGCCGGCGCGTCGCTGAAGCCCTATGCGCGTCAGGTGATCGGCTTCAACGCCCGCATCCCGGCCAATCTCGACGAATGGTACCAGCCGCCGGAGCACCGCATGTATCGGGGCGACCAGGGATGACCGCCGCCGCAGACGCCAGCCGCGACCTGAACCGCGAGTTCGCCGATACCGAGACGCGCAAGTACGCCTACGACTTCGACTACCGCATGCACGGCTACATGCTGCGCGCCTTCGAGGGCAAGCTGCCGGCCGGCCGCGCGCTGGAGATGGGCTGTTTCGAGGGCGAGTTCACCAAGCGCCTGGCGGCGATCTATCCGGACCTCACGACGCTCGAAGGCTCAAGCGAGCTGATCGCGGTGGCGCGCAAGGCCGCCCCGGCCGGCGTGAACTTCGTGCTGAGCCGCTTCGAGGACTTCGCGCCGGCGGAGCGGTTCGACGCGGTGTTCCTGACCCACACGCTGGAGCACCTGGACGAGCCGGTGGAGATGCTGCGCCGCATCGGGACCTGGCTGACGCCGACCGGCCGGCTCTTCGTGGTCGTGCCCAACGCGCATGCCGCCTCGCGGCAGATCGCCGTCGCCATGGGGCTGATCTCGCACCCGACCGCGGTGACGCCGGGCGAATATGAGCACGGCCATAGGCGCACCTACGACCTTGCAGGCCTGAGCGCTCACGTAGCCGAGGCCGGACTTCGCCAGGTGGAGACCGGCGGGGTGTTCTTCAAACCCTTCGCCAACTTCCAGTTCGACAAGCTGATCGCCAGCGGCGCCATCGCCGAGGACTACCTCGAAGGCTGCTTCAAGCTGGGCGCCCTCTACCCCGACCTCTGCGCAAGCATCTACGCCATCTGCGCCCCGAGCGGCGCCGGAGACCCCGCATGACCCAAGCCGCCCGCCTGGCGACGCCTAAGGCCCGTCCGTTCGTGGATCGCGAGAGCTACCTCAAGCAGGGCTACGTCATCGTCCGGGGCGCCCTGGACACCGCCGCGCTGGCGGCGATCAACAGCGAGATCAGCGACCTCTTCGCGGTGCAGCTGCGGCGCCTGGGCCTGCCGGTCGATCGCGGCGGCTCGCGCGAGGCGGTCCAGGCCAACGCCGCGCGGCTGCTGGCCATCGACGTCGAGGCCTATATCAACACCGCCCGCATGACCCAGATGCTGGCGTCGGCGCACCAGCTGATGGCGTCGGACGCCATCGTCGACATCGTCCGCGCGCTGGGCCTGAGCTTTCCGGTCATCTCGACGCGGCTCTCCAACCACATCATGTCCGACGTCCTGCGCATCCCCGGCGGCTACCACAAGTCGCCGCCGCACCAGGACTGGCGCAGCATGCAGGGCAGCCTGGACGCCGTCGTCCTATGGGCGCCGACCACCCCGGTCACCGAGCGCTCGCACCCGCTGCAGGTGGCGCCCGGCTCGCACCTGCTGGGCCTGCTCGACACCGTCGACCACATCATGACGCCGATGGTCAGCGACCCGCGCATCACCGAGGAGAGCTACGTCTCGCTCCCCATGCAACCCGGCGACGTGGTGGCCTTCTCCTCGTTCCTGGTGCACCGCACCGGCGAGACCGGCGACGGCCAGGTGCGGATCGCCTTCAGCACCCGCTACAACAACGCCGAGGAGCCGACCTACGTCGAGCACGGCTACCCGACGCCCTACAAATACTCCTACCGGACCGATCTGATCGTCCCCGACTTCCCCAGGGCTTGCGACATCGCGCGGATCTTTCCCGACGCTTCCGGCGAGGACTGACATCCGGCCATGACGGCCATCGCGATCATGCAGCCCTACTTCCTGCCCTACGCGGGCTATTTCCGGCTGATCGCCCAGACCGATCTCTTCGTGATCTACGACTGCGTGCAGTTCCCGCGCCGCGGCTGGCTGCACCGCAACAAGCTCACCGACGCCCAGGGCGCCGAGCAGTGGCTGACCCTGCCGCTGAAGCCCGCGCCGCAGGAGGTGCTGATCGCCGATCTGGAATTCGCCGACAACGCCGCCGACGCCCTGGCCGAGCGGCTGCGGCCGTTCCCGGTGGCCTCGCGCGACGGGCCGCACGCCGCGCTGCTGGCCCAGGTGCGCCGCGTCGAGGGCCGGCCGGCCGGCTACATCGCCGGCCTGCTGGAAGCGGCGTCGCGGCAGCTGGGACTGCCGTGGAATGTGATCCGCTCCTCTTCGCTGGACGTGCCGCAAAGCCTGCGGGGCCAGGACCGCATCCTGGAGATCGCGCGCCGGCTGGGCGCGACCCGCTATGTCAACGCGCCGGGCGGCCGCGACCTCTATGAGGCGCGGGCCTTCGCCGACGCCGGCATCGAACTGTCGTTCCTCGAGCCCTGGGCCGGGGCCGGCGGCTCGATCCTGCAGCGCCTCGCCGACGACGACCCGGCGGCGCTCGCCCAGCAAGTTCAACATGGTTAACGCCTCCTCAATCGGGCCCGTCGATAGTCGCCGCCAGACTTGGAGACGACGATGAGCGCGCTGGCGGCCCTTGAGGGCTTAGAGACCCCCGATCGGCTGGCGCAGGGCGTCGCCGCCTTCGAGGCCGGCGACCTCGCCGTCGCCATCGGACACCTGCAGGCGCGCATCATGGAGGCGCCGTCGGACTATGAGGCGCGCTACTGGCTGGCGACCGCGGCGGCCGCCGCCGGGGCCGGCGATCAGGCGGCCGGCCTGCTGGCCGACGCGCGCACCCTGCACGCCTATGCCGTGATGTCCGGCGCCGGGGTCGATGTCGCGCGCCTGACCACCGACAAGGCCTACGCCGCCCAGATCGGCGGCACGCTCTACGCCAACAAGTACATGGCCGCAGCCACCGAGTGCTATGGCCGAGCCCTCGACTTCGACAACCTCGATCCGACGCTGATGCTGAGCTACGGCCTGTCGCTGCAGCACCAGGGCCGCGCCCAGGAAGCGGTGGACGTGTTCACCGCAGCGTCCGAGGTGTTCGCCATCCCCTCGGTGCACCAGTTCCTGCTCTACCCGCTGCTGCTGGTGGAGAACCGCGCGGCGCGGGTGTTCGAGGAGAGCCGGCGCTGGGGTGAGCTCTACGCCCCGCCGCCGAGCGCCACGCCCCGGCCGTTCGAGAACGCGCGGACCGCCGACCGGCGCCTGCGGATCGGCTATGTCGGCCCAAGCTTCACCAAGAACCAGGTCGCGCCCTCGACGGTGCCGGTGTTCGAAGCCCATGACCCCGAGGCCGTGGAGGTCTTCCTCTACACCCCCGATCCCAGCGCCGAGGGGCCGCTGCCGGCCACCTGCACGGTGCGAGCGCTTGCCGGCCTTTCCGATCACGACGCCGTCGAGATGATCCGCCGCGACAAGATCGATATCCTGGTGGACGTCTGGGGCCACACGGCCGGCAGCTGCCTGCGGATCTTCGCCCAGAAACCGGCCCCGGTGCAGTTCGGCTGGATCAACTTCATGCAGTCCACGGGCCTCAACTGCATGGACTATGTGATGCACGCCGACTCCCTCGAGGTCCCCGGCGACGAGGCCTATTTCACCGAGGAGATTTGGCGCACCGGCGAGATCATGGCGCCCTACCGGCCGAGCGCCGAGCGGCTGCCGCCGGTCCCGACGCCGGCGCTGAAGAACGGCTATGTGACCTTCGGCTCGTTCAACAATCCGGCTAAGCTGAACGACGCCACCGTGGCGGCCTGGGCGACCATCCTCAAGGCGCGGCCCAACGACCGGCTGGTGCTGAAGTACGGCATGTTCGTCGATCCCGTCCTGCAGCGGGTGACCCAGGCTCGGTTCGCCGCCTATGGCGCGCGCCCGGGCCAGCTGGAGTTCCGCGGCCACAGCACCGGCGCCGACTACACCCGCGAGTTCCAGGACATCGACCTGGCGCTCGACCCCTCGCCCACGCCCGGGGGCACCACCACGGTGGACGCCATCGCCAACGGCGTGCCGGTGCTGGCGCTGAAGGGCGACGACTACTATGCGCGCTCGCCGCTCGCCCTGCTGCTGCCCTGCGGGCTTGGCGAGCTGGTGGCCGACAGCTGGGAGGCCTACGTCGAAAAGGCGCTGGCGCTGACCGGCGACGTCGCCGCGCTCGACGCGCTGCGCGCCCGCATCCGCCCGGCCTTCGACAACTCGCCCTATCGCGACGAGGTCGGCTTCACCCGCCGGCTGGAGGCCGACTACCGCCGCATGTTCCAGCGCTGGCTGGACAAGACCGCCTGAGATGAAAAGGGGCCCGGCGCCTGGCCGCGGCCCGCAAGGAGACCAGACCGTGAGCGCAGCCGCGCAACAGAGCTCGATGCAGAATTGGGAGGCGTACTACGCCAACCTAAAAGAGTCGTACCTGTTCCCCAACGAGTTCGTGGTGCGGACCTTCCTGGCGCACTACCCGAACCTCGACATGCCGCACAACTACCAGGGCGCGAAGGTCTGCGACGTCAGCTGCGGCGACGGCCGCAACCTGGTGCTGCTGAACAAGCTGGGGCTCGAGCTGTTCGCCACCGAGGTCAGCCCCTCGATCTGCGAGGTGACGCGCCAGAAGCTGGCGCAGCACAGCGACCGCATCGCCGTCGATATCCGCCCGGGCGTCAACTACGACCTGCCGTTCGAAGGCAATTTCTTCGACTACATGCTGTCCTGGAACGCCATCTACTACATGGCCGATGCGCAGAGCGATTTTCGCGACCACGTCCGCGAGCACGCCCGCATCCTCAAGCCCGGCGGCTATCTGGTCTGCTCGGTGCCAGGCCCCGGCTGCTTCTCCCTGAGAGGCGCGCAGGAGCTTGGGAACGACCTGATCCAGATCCAGACGGACTCGAAATGGAACATGCTGAACGGCACCATCTATCGCCGCTTCCGCGACTTCGAGGACATCGAGTCAACGTTCGGCGAGGGCTTCGAGGATTTCCGCCGCTGCACGATCCGGGACGACTGCTACGGCCTGCCCCTGGAATATTCGATCTTCGTTTGCCGTAAGAAATAGGACGACACGGTCGCATTTGCGCCCGCTCGCCGGCGCGGCCTCAGGGCCTGGCGGTGAGGTAGAAGGAGTAGTCGCGGCGGATCGCCGAGGGGTGGTCGAGCGCCGGGTCATAGGGCTCCTCGGTCACCTGGCTGAAGCCGTTGGCGAGCAGGGCCTTGGAGAGGTTCTCCGGATCCCAGATGTATTTGTGGGTGTAGGATTCGTAGACCGAGCGGCTGACCACGTCGGCGAAATTCCGCGCATATTCCGGATTTGCGTCGAGCAGCCTGTGGGTGTTGAGGCAGGTGTCCAGGAAGCCGGTGTCATTGGCCACATAGGCCTTAAAGGTCCCGTGGAAGTCGGGCATCTGGAACCGCGCCAGGCCATCGTCGCGCAGCACGCGGCGGCACTCGCGCATGAGATTGACCCCTTCCTCGTGGCGCAGATGCTCGAAGAAGTGGCTGGAGAAGACCACGTCGACCGACTTGTCCTCCAGACCCGGCAGCCCCTGGCGCAGGTCGTAGTTGAGGAAGCAGGTGGCGGGGTTGTAGCCAACCGGGGCGCCCGGCTGATAGTCGATGTTGAGCCAGCCGGGACGCAGGTCCGGACCGCAGCCCAGGTGGACTTTGCTGCGCAGCTCGGCCGGGATGTCGAGGGCGGCTTCGCGGCCGGCGAAGTTGGTGACGAAGCCGGTGGCTTCGTAGGTCGCCGCGCGCAGGGTCTCGGGCATGTTGGCGAACAGCGAGTTGCAGTAGGGCACCAGGTCCTTTTGCAGCGCCGCGTACTCGGGATCCAACTGGATGCTGACCTGGCCGCCGGCGTTGGCGAGCCGGCCGATCGACTGGCCGTTCAAGAGGATGCGGAGCAGGCCCTGCTCGGCGTCCATCGCCAACCAGACCTTGACCGATGCTTCAGACATTTTTCGTCCCTCAGATGTCGCGCGGCGCGTGACGGCGTCAGGGAGGGGCGATGGCGCGCGGCCTCCAGGAGTGCAGTGGAGCGTCGGCGATCATGGTTAACGGCTGTTGAAGGACAGCCGAGAATTCAGGCCTTCAGGACCGTGTTGCTCTTGATCGCCGCGGAGCCGTCCGCGGCCAGATCGGCGCGCGTGGACGTCATGCTGAGGGGGCCTTTCAGCGTCGCGTTGACCGCGTCCATGCCGGTCGGGCCGGCGTGCTTTTTGGCGATCAGATAGCGCAGGGAAATGCGCTCGTGGTCGGCGGCGCCCGGCTGGGTGCCGTGCAGGGTGCAGGCGTGCCAGATGGCGGCAAAGCCGGTGTCGCCGGTCAGCACCTTCTGGCGGGCCACCACGTCGCCGTGCTCGCCGTTGCGGTAGAGCCAGTCGGTGTCGCCGATGCGGGTCAGGTTGTGCGGGAAGACCGCGCCGCCCAGGACGTGGCTGCCCTCCAGCAGATAGAGCGGCGCGTCGGCGCGGCTGACCGGATGCAGGTAGATGTAGAGGGTGATGAAGTCGGCTTCGCGGGCCTTGTAGTCGATCAGGTCCTGGTGGAAATCGATGCCGTAGAAATAGGTCACATCGCGGTATTGCGGGCGCACATAGGCGCCCAGGTTGTTCACCGGATTGCCGAGGATGCGCTCTTTCAGCCAACCGGGCACGGCGCCGGCCGGCACCCCGCAGACCACCTTCTTGTTGAGGATCTCGTAGTCGGGGCCCAGCAGGGCGGTGATGCCGCCGACCAGCTGCGGATCGTGCTCCACGAAGCCCAGGCGGTCCTCGAAGCGCTCCAGGAGGTTGCGGCCCGGACGCGGATTGACGCCGGTGTACTGCGGGTCGGCGTCGAACTCCTCCTCGCTCAGGAACAGGCTCGCGCCGAAGTCGCGGGTGGCGCGGATGCGGCCCAGCAGGTCGGCGCAGGCGTGCTGGTCGATCGGCTGGTCGAACAGGTGCGCGCCATCGCGGATGAAGTCGTCGACCACGGTCTCGGCCAGCGGCGGCGAGGCGGCCGACGACGACAGGTCACGGGCTTGGCGCAGGGCGTTCATCGACGGTCTCCCGGAAACGGTACGGATGAGGCCGCGATTTGGGTTAATCCGCGGTTGCGTTTCGCGCCTTTCGCGGGGTCTTCAGGCCGGTTTGAAGCTTGTGGCGCACCTCGCGCTTCACCCGGGGCGCCAGGACCGCGTCCATCTCGGCCATGAAGCGCTCGACCGCCGGCCGGTCGCGCTGGGAGAGCGCGCGCAGCGCCCAGGAGAGCGCCTTGACCACCATGTCCTCGCGGTCTGGGGCCAGGCGGCGGCAGACGGGAAGCGTGCGCGCCGCGTCGCCCGGTCCGCCGGACGCCCGCGCGTTCAGCCCCACCGTCGCCACCAGGGCTGAGCGGCGCAGCCAAAGGTCCGGCGACCGGGACCAGGCCTCGACGCGCCCATCGGCGAGCCGCCCCTGCGCCCACAGCGGCCCGGTCAGGATCGTGCCGAGCGCGTCGACCGCATACCAGCTCTGGGCGCGGGCCGCGAAAGGCTCAATCTGGACTTCGGTGACGGCGGCGAAGGCGCCGGGATGGAAACGGATCAGTTCATAGGCGAGCCACTTGCCGGTCTGGCCGGAACGGGTTTCCAGAGCCGCGGCCGTGGCCAGAACCTCCTCCGCCGACGCCGCGCGGAGGGTCTTCGACCAATGCTTGCGAACGGCGCGCATCGACGGCGTGTCGCGCCGGGGCAGGTTGTCGAGGTCGCGGAGGATATCGGCCGCGGCGTCCATCGGCCTAGGCCAGCATGTCCCAGGCGAGCGCCTCGCCGCGGGTCAGGTCGCGGGCGGCGCTGCGGCCCAGCACCTCGTCGTAGTGGGCTGGCGCCAGGCCGTTGCCGGGGCGCACGGAGCGGACGTTGGCCTTCGTCAGCGGTTCGCCCGCCTTCACGTCGGCGACGACGTACAGCGAACGGCGGAACTGGCGATTGGCGCGCTCCGACCCCAGCAGGTCGTAGTGGGCGCGGCCGAGCGCGGTCCAGGCGTCCTTGCAGTCGCGCACCAGGCCGGCGAACTCCGCCGGCTCCAGGCTGAAGGCCGCGTCCGGCCCGCCGTCGGACCGCGCCAGCGTGAAGTGCTTTTCGATGACGCTGGCCCCCAGCGCCACCGCCGCCACCGAGGCCGCCGCGCCGTGCGTGTGGTCGGAAAGGCCGATGGGGCTTTCGAACCGCGCCGCCATGTCGGCGACCGTGCGGACATTGGCGTCGCAGAGCTCGGCCGGATAGCTGGAGACGCAGTGCAGCAGCACCACGCCCGCCGCGCCGGCCTCCAGCGCCGCGGTCCGCGCCGCCTCGATCTCAGCCAGGTTGGCCATGCCGGTGGAAATGATCAGGGGCTTCCCCTGCCGCGCCGCGTAGCGGATCAGCGGCAGGTCGACGGCCTCGAAGGAGGCGATCTTGTAGGCCGGCGCGTCCAGGCCGGCGAGCAGGTCGACCGCCGTCTCGTCGAACGGGCTCGAGAACAGGGTCACGCCCCGCTCGGCCGCGCGCGCGAACAGCGCGGCGTGCCATTCGTAGGGCGTCTGGGCCTCGCGGTAGAGCTCGTGCAGGCTGCGCCCGTCCCAGAGACCGCCGGTGATCTTGAACTCGGGCCGGTCGACATCGAGGGTGATGGTGTCGGCGGTGTAGGTCTGGATCTTGATCGCGTCGCAGCCCGTGGCCGCCGCCGCGTCGATCAGCTCCAGCGCCCGCTCCAGGCTGCCGTTGTGGTTCCCCGACAGCTCGCAGATCACATAGGGCGGATGGTCCGCGCCGATGCGGCGGCCAGCGATCTCGACGAACGGAGTCATGGGCCTGCCTCCACCACCGTCGCGCCGATCTCAAGGCTCGCGACAATTTGCGGCCAAGCTCGTTCAAGACGGGCAAGCAGAATAGATCGCTGCAGATTGCCGAAACGCAACCAGAGCACGGTTGCCGACGGCCGTCGCGCGACTGACCATTCGATGAAGTCGCGGTCCTTCGTGACGATCACCGATTGCGTCGCCAGCGCGTGATCCCAAATCGCTTGGTCGGACGCCGCGCCCATCCGAATCGTGCGGACATGTTCCGCCTCGTGACCCATGCCGGCCAGCCAGTGCGCGATGGCCTCAGGCAGTTGCTCGTCGACGAGGAACCTCACGCCGCGATGATCGCGGTCCCAGCGACTTGGTTGGCCGCGTAGACGAGCGACGCGCGGATGTCGTCGACCTCCAAGTCAGGGAACTCGTCGAGGATTTCCTCGGCGGTCATCCCGGATCCGAGCATCTCAAGAACATCCTGCACGCGAATACGAAGGCCCCTGATGCAAGGCTTTCCATGCATCTTTCCCGCATCAAGGGTGATCCGCGCCATCAGCTCGCTCATTCTCGGAGCATACCGCATCCTTGGCTGCCGAGACAGTCCTGGGGATCGAGGCTCCTAGAGCTTCGACGGCGGCGGCAGGGCGTCGGCGGCCTTGCGCGCGCCAAGCGTCAGGCCCAAGGCGACGCCGGTTCCAAGCCCTACCATGGCGACGCCCGAGAACAGCCGCAGGCCCAGCCCCAGCGCGACGCCCGCGCCCACGGCGGCCCCGACCAGGCCGATGACACCGGCGGTCTTCAATTCGTCTTGCATGTGGCGCTCCAGAATCGCACCTACATAAGGGCCATGTCCGAAGATCGTTCCTCCCCCCGCTCCGAACCGCGCTCCGTCCGCTGCCTGATCATTGGATCGGGCCCCGCCGGCTACACCGCTGCGATCTACGCCGCGCGCGCCCTGCTGAACCCCGTGCTGATCCAGGGTATCCCAGCGGGCGGCCAGCTCACCATCACCACTGACGTGGAGAACTACCCGGGCTTCGCCGAGGTGATCCAAGGCCCCTGGCTGATGGACCAGATGCAGGCCCAGGCCGAGCATGTCGGCACGGAGATCGTCAGCGACACGGTGCTCTCCGCCGACCTGTCGCAGCGGCCCTTCCGCCTGACCACCGACAGCGGCCAGGAATGGCTCGCCGAGACTCTGATCATCGCCACCGGCGCCCAGGCCAAGTGGCTGGGCCTGCCATCGGAGCAGAAGTTCCAGGGCTTCGGCGTCTCGGCCTGCGCCACCTGCGACGGCTTCTTCTACCGCGGCAAGCAGGTGGTGGTGGTCGGCGGCGGCAACACCGCGGTCGAGGAGGCCCTGTTCCTCACCAACTTCGCCTCCAAGGTCATCGTCGTGCACCGCAAGGACGAGTTCCGGGCGGAGAAGATCCTGCAGGAGCGCCTGTTCGCGCACCCGAAGATCGAGGTCATCTGGGACAGTTCCATCGACGAGGTGACCGGCGCGACCGATCCGATGGGTGTCACCGGCGTGCGGCTGAAGAACGTCAAAACCGGGGCGACCCAGGATGTGGCCTGCGACGGCGTGTTCATCGCCATCGGCCACGCGCCGGCCTCGCAGCTGTTCAAGGGCCAGCTGGAGATGGACGCCGCCGGCTATCTGAAGGTGAAGGCGGGCTCGGCCTCGACGGCGATCGAGGGCGTCTACGCCGCCGGCGACGTCACCGACGACATCTACCGCCAGGCGGTGACGGCGGCCGGCATGGGCTGCATGGCCGCGCTGGAGGCCGTGCGCTTCCTGGCCGAGGAGGACCACCGCAAGGCGCACCACCCGATCAGCCATCACGAGGCCGAGAAGATCGGCGTTTGGTAAGCCGGCCAACGGCCTAGTTCACAATCGCGCCTTAGTTCCCGGCCACGGAAACTTTGCCGCCTGCCCGCCTGTTGGGGAGGCGGGAGAGCTAGGACGCGATGCGCGACAGCGAACGATATGACGCCCAGGCGGATTCGGTCTTCCGGATGGCGGCGCGGGCGGCGAGCCCGGCGGAGAAGCAGGTCTACCTGAGCATCGCCGAAGGCTGGCGCAAGCTCGCCGCCGAGGCCGCGCGCAACGAGCGCCAGCCGACCCGCCCGCCGGAGCCGCGCAGCTTCGACTCCAGGTTCGACGACTGAACCTTTAGGGTCGGCGGATGATCCGCCCTGCCCGCCCCGCCGACCACGCCGCCATCGCCCAGGTGATCACCGCCGCCTTCGGCCAGGCCGACGAGGCCGACTTGGTGGCCAGGCTGCGCGCCGACGGCGACACGGTGTTCGAGCTGGTCGCCGAGGAAGACGGCGCGGTCGTCGGCCATATCTTCTTCAGCCGCCTGTGGGCGGACCGGACCGGGCTCTACGGCGCGCTGGCGCCGCTGGCGGTGCTGCCGGCGCGGCAGGGCCAGGGCGTCGGCGGTCAGCTGGTGAAGAGCGGCCTGGACTACGCGCGCGAGTTCGGCTGTCACGGCCTGCTGGTGCTGGGCGATCCGGCCTACTACGGCCGCTTCGGCTTCACCGCCGCGGCGGCGCGCGAGGTGAGCACGCCCCACTATGCCGGCCTGCCCGCCTTCCAGGCTCTGGCGCTGGAGGACGGGGCCTTTGCCGGACCGTTGGAAGTGACCTATCCCGACGCCTTCGCGGGCGGCGTCTAGAATTCGTCCTTGGTCGGCGCGGCGGGCTTGGCCGGATCGGGCGCGACGGCCTCGCCGCCCTTCTCCAGCGCCGTCAGGCGTTCGTTGATCTGCTTGACCTCGTCCGGCGTCGGCTGGCGGCGCGCGGCGTAGAGCGTGCCGGCCACGCGGGTGCGCTCGCCGGTCGCCGTCGTCGGATCGGCGACGCTGTAGGTGCGCACCTCGCCGGCCACCGCCAGCGTGATCTTGCGGTCAGGCGGGATGCCCTGGGCCTGCGGCGCCAGATAGCCCTGGGTGCGCGGGTCGAGGCTGGCCAGCAGCGCCGGCGAGAGCTCGGACTCCCGGCCCTCGTAACGGCCGGTAAAGGCCGGCGGCTCGCCCCACGGCCCGGTCCAGCGGTAGAAGATGTGCTGGCCGACCTGGGTCATCTTCACCAGCGTCGGGGCCCAGTAGGGGATCACATAGGCCGCGTGATAGTGCGTCGCCGAACCCACGTCCTTGTCGACGAAACCGGCCAGGGCGCGCTTGGCCACGTCCTGCGCCTGGCGCCACAGCACCGCCTGCGGCGTCCAGCGCAGCGCGCCGTCGCAGGTGAAGGTGAACTGGCAGCCGGTGGGCCGCGCCGAGCCCTGATAGACCACGCCGCAGATCGACTTCGGGTAGGCCGGATGGCGCACCCGGTTCAGCACCACCTGGGCGACGGCCTGCTGGCCGCGCACGGGTTCGCGGGCCGCCTCGTAGTAGATCGCCTGGGTCATGCAATGCAGCGCGCGCGTGCTGTCGTCGGCGTCGGCCCGCAGCACGAAGGGCCGCATCGGCCGGATCGGCAGGCCGGCGAACGGGCGCAGGTTGTTGAGCGCGACGGCGTCATCACCCTGCTCGGCCGGAATGCCCAGGTCCGGGACCTGGCGCAGGTCGAGGCTGCTCCAGCCCAGCGGCCGGCCCCAGAGGTCGGCGCGGCGCAGGCCGGGATCGTGACGCTGGGCGAGATCGAGGACCGCCGGCTGGAAGCCGGTCGTGGCGGCGAAGAGCGCGGTGTCCGACAGGCCGTGCGCGGCCATCGCCTGAGCGCTCGCCGGGGCGTGCGTCGCCGCCGGCGCGCAGGCGGTGAGCGCGGCGAGCGCGAAGACCATCGCCAGTCCGGCGCGGCTGCGTCTGTCCAACAGATCGGCGATCGGGTCGTCTTCCCTGCTTCAGCCAGCAATCTGGCCTGCTTCGACCAGCAACCTGGCCTGCCTCAGCCCGAAATCCCGAGCCAGCCGCGCCTCTACAGCCCTGGCAAGGCGCGGATTGGGCCGCATCCGGGCCAAAAGGTGCGCGGCGAAGGCGCCCAAGCGACAGTGCGCCGCGCGGCCAAGGGTCATATCCCCGGTTGCGCCTCGCGGCCAGCGCTCCCATGCTCGTTTTCGCAGGTCGGGCTTGCTCACTTTGGCCGGAGACGCCTTCGAATGACGCCATCCGAGTGGCCGCTGCGGTTCGTGCCGCGCCGGTCGCCACCGCTTTGGCGGGCCGCCCTGATCACTCTGGCGGCCTTCGCGGGCGCGATGGCGATCCGCGGCCTGCTGCTGGGCTGGGATCAGGCCGCCGGAATCTCGGCCACCTATTTCCCGGCCTTCATCATCGCCACGCTCTACGCCGGCCCGCGGTTTGGCTGGGGATCGCTGATCGCGGTCATGGGGCTGGGCTGGTTCGGCCCGAACGCGGTCATCTCGACGATTTCCCGCGAGGCCGTGCTCGCGCAGTTCGGCGTCTCCGGCGCCGCCACCGTGCTGGTCGCCGCGGGCCTGCGCGAGGCCCTGCTGCGGCTCGACGAGGCCAAGGCCGCCGAGGCGCAGGTCCAAGCCAGCCTGATCGCCACCGAGCAGCGGTTCCGCGTCCTGGCCGACAGCGCCCCGGTGCTGATGTGGGTCTCCAAGCTGGACGGCAGCCGCGAGTTCGTGAACCGCGCCTATCTCGAATTCCTCGGCCTCGACTACGACAGCGCCATGCGCTTCGACTGGCGCGCGCTGATCCATCCCGACGATCTGGAGCGGATGGCCGCCGAGGAGGCCGCCAGCGTCGCCAACGGCGGCGACTTCATCTGGGAGGCCCGCTATCGCCGGGCGAACGGCGAGTACCCCTGGATCCGCTCGATTTCGCAGCGGCGGTTCGCGCCGGACGGCGAACTCACCGGCTATATCGGCGTGGGCTACGACATCTCCGATTCCAAGCGCGCCCAGGCGGACCTCACGCGGATCAACGACCTGCTGGCCGAGCGGGTGCAGGCCGCGCTCAGCGAACGCGACGAGGCCGAAGCCGCGCTGCGCCGGGCGCAGAAGATGGAGGCGGTGGGCCAGCTCACCGGCGGGGTGGCGCACGACTTCAACAACCTCTTGACCGTGATCATCGGCGCGCTCGACCTGATGCAGCGCCACCCGGGCGACGCGGCGCGGCGCGAGCGGATGATCGAGGCGGCGCAGGGCGCGGCCAAGCGCGGCGAAAAGCTCACCCAGCAATTGCTGGCCTTCTCGCGCCGCCAGGCCCTGAAGCCGGAGCTGGTCAACATCGACGACCTGCTCATCGAGAGCGAACCCCTGCTGCGCCGCGCGGTGGGCGAGGCGGTCAGCCTGACCGTCACCGCCGGCTCGTCCGGGGCCATCGCCAACATCGACGCCAGCCAGTTCGAGGCGGCGGTGATGAACCTGGTGGTCAACGCCCGCGACGCCACCCCGCAGGGCGGCGGCATCCGGGTCGAGACCCACACCTGCGCGCTCGCGGCCGGCGAGGCCGAGGACGCGCCGGCCGGCGACTACCTCTGCGTCGCGGTGCACGACACCGGCGAGGGCATGGACGCGGCGACCGTGGCCCGGGTCTTCGAGCCGTTCTTCACCACCAAGGAGCCGGGGCGCGGCACAGGCCTGGGGCTGAGCCAGGTCTACGGCTTCGCGCGCCAGAGCGGCGGGGCGGTGACCGTCGACTCCGCGCCCGGCAAGGGCGCCACGGTGCGCATCTACCTGCCGCTGGCGCAGGCCAGCGCCCAGCGCGCGGCTGCGTCTGACGAGACGGCGACTTCGGACCACGGGCCGGCGCGCCGCATCCTGCTGGTCGAGGACGACGCCAGCGTCGGCGAAATGGTCGAGGCCATGCTCGCCGACCTCGGCCACGAGGTGCTGCGCGCCGAGGCCGCTGCGCCGGCGCTGAGCATCCTGGAAGCGCCCGGCCGCATCGACCTGATGCTGACCGATCTGATCATGCCGGGCGGCATGAACGGCGTTGAGCTGGCGCATGCCGCCGTGGCGCTGCGGCCCGGGCTGCCGGTGATCCTGACGTCCGGCTATACGGGCGAGGCCCTGGGCGCGGCGGCCGAAGCCCCCTGGCCCCTGCTCGCCAAGCCCTACCCCGCCGAGGCGCTCGCCGCGATCATCGATGCGGTGATGGGCAAGACGACCGCCGCCGCCTGAATCCCAAAACCGCCTGTCACCGTTCGTGACTTGCGCCCGCCGAAGATCGGTCTATATGTGACCGGACGCTTTTGCTCTCATTGAGCATAAGCCGCAGCATGGAACGCCAGCGAGACAGAGCCTTGTCTGGCGTTTTCTTAAGCCGAAGAAATGCTCATTTTGAGCATAAGGAGGCTCCGATGGCCGCCGACGGGTTCCAGTTCGCGTTCACCCCTGACGTCGAGGTTCAGACCGCCCCGATCTGGGAAAAGGTCCGCCGCCATGTCACGCCGATGGAATGGCGCGCCCAGGCGCCGCTGATCGCCGCGATCAACCGGCTGAAGGCGGAGAAGGACGCGGTCATCCTGGCGCACAACTACATGACGCCGGAGATCTTCCACGGGGTCGGCGACTATGTCGGCGACAGCCTGGGCCTGGCCAAGGAAGCCGCCAGATCCAAGGCCCGGGTGATCGTGCAGGCCGGCGTTCACTTCATGGCCGAGACCTCCAAGATCCTGTCGCCCGACAAGACCGTGCTGATCCCCGACCTGCGCGCCGGCTGCAGCCTGGCCGCCTCGATCACCGGCGCCGACGTGCGGCTGATCAGGCAGCGCTACCCCGGCGTGCCGGTGGTCACCTACGTCAACACCACCGCCGAGGTGAAGGCCGAGACCGACATCTGCTGCACATCCGCCAACGCCGTCCAGGTGGTCGAGGAGGCCGCGCGGATGTGGGGGACCGACCGGGTGATCCTGATCCCCGACGAGTTCCTCGCCCGCAACGTGGCGCGGCAGACCGACATCAGGATCATCGCCTGGCAGGGTCGCTGCGAGGTGCACGAGCGCTTCACCGCCGCCGACATCCTGGAACTGAAGGCGGCCTATCCGGACGCGCAGGTGCTGGCCCACCCGGAATGCCCCGCCGAGGTGCTGGAGGTCTCCGACTTCGCGGGCTCGACCCAGGCGATGAACGACTATGTGCTGACGCGGAAGCCCAAGCGCGTGGTGCTGATCACCGAATGCTCCATGGCCGACAACGTGGCCACCGACGCGGTCGACACCGAGTTCCTGCGGCCCTGCAACCTCTGCCCGCACATGAAGCGGATCACGCTGGAGAATATCTACGAGGCTCTCCTGCACGGCGCCCACGAGGTCACGGTCGACGCGGCCGTCGCCGAGCGCGCGCGGCTGGCGGTGCAGCGGATGATCGACCTGCCGCCGCCGGCCGTCCCGGCCCGCTACGACCTGGTCAAGGCGCGCCACCACGTCGACGTGGAGCTGATCTGAATGTCCCGCCTCGTCCATGACGGGGTGTTGGTGGTCGGCGCGGGCCTCGCGGGGCTTTCCGCCGCCCTGGCCGCCGCGCCGCGCAGGGTGCTGGTGCTGACCGACGCGCCCTTAAGCGAAGGCTGCTCGTCCGCCTGGGCCCAGGGCGGCATGGCCGCGGCGCTCTCGGACGGCGACAGCGCCGGGCGGCACGCGGACGACACCGTTGCGGCCGGCGCCGGCCTGGTGGACGCGGCCATGGCGCGGTTGCTGACCGAGGAAGGCCCCGCGGCGGTCCGCGCGCTGGCGGCGCTCGGCGCGCCCTTCGACCGCACCGCCGACGGCGGTTTCGCCCAGGGCCTGGAAGCGGCCCACTCGCGGCCCCGCGTGGCGCGGGTGAAGGGCGACCAGGCGGGCGGGGCCATCATGGCCGCCGTCATCGCCGCGATCCGCGCCGCGCCGCACATCGAGGTGCGGGAGGGCTCACGCCTGCGCGGCCTGCTGCAGGACGCCGAGGGGCGCGTGCGGGGCGTGATCGCCGAGGCGGCGGGCGAATTGGTCGAGATCACGGCGGCGGCCACGATCCTGGCGACCGGCGGAGTCGGCGGCCTCTACGCGGTCACCACCACGCCCGCCGAGCTGAAGGGCGAGGGCCTGGGCCTGGCGGCGCTGGCCGGCGCGCTGATCGCCGACCCGGAGTTCGTGCAGTTCCACCCCACCGCCATCAACATCGGCCGCGACCCGGCGCCGCTGGCCACCGAAGCCCTGCGCGGCGAGGGCGCGGTGCTGGCGAACGCCGACGGCGAGCGGTTCATGGCCGGCTATCACCCGCAGGCCGAGCTTGCGCCGCGCGACGTCGTGGCCCGCGCCATCCACGCCGAGCGCGCGGCGGGCCGCGGCGCCTTCCTCGACGCGGGCGCCGCGGTCGGCGAGCGCTTCCCCGAGGAGTTCCCGGCGGTTTTCGCGGCCTGCATGTCCGCCGGCCTCGATCCGCGCATCCAGCCGATCCCCGTGGCGCCGGCCTGCCATTACCACATGGGCGGGATCGCCACCGACGCCGACGGGCGCACGTCGCTGGCCGGCCTCTACGCCGCCGGCGAGTGCGCCTCGACCGGCGTGCATGGCGCCAATCGGCTGGCCTCCAACTCCCTGCTGGAGGCCGCCGTGTTCGGCGCGCGCGCCGGCCGCGCCGCCGCCCGGGAGGCCGAGCCCGCGCCTGCGCGGCTCGTGCGCCTGCTCACCCCTGCCCTGCCGGACGCCTCGGTCCAGGTCCTGCGCCAGGCCATGAGCCGCGACGCAGGCGTGATCCGCAGCGCCGACGGCCTGCTGCGCCTGCTGGAGACCATCGAGGGCCTGGAGGCGCGTCATGGCCGCACCGCCGCGCTCGCCGCCGCGCGCCTGATCGCCGCCGGCGCGCTGGCCCGCACCGAGAGCCGCGGCGGCCACTACCGCGCCGACGCCACCCGCACCGACGCCGAGCCCCACCGGACCTTCGTCCGCTGGGCCGAGCTGCTGCCCGCCGCCCACAGTTGGAAGTACGCCGCCGAATGACGGAGCCCCAATGACGGAACCCTTGCCGGATTTGCTGATCTCGCCCGTGGTCCAGGCCGCCCTGGCTGAGGACCTCGGGCGGGCGGGCGACGTCACCTCGCAGGCCTGCGTGCCGGCCGAGGCGCGGCTGCGGGCGGTGTTTGTGGCCCGCAAGCCCGGCGTAGTCGCCGGCCTCGCCTGCGCGCGGCTGGCCATCGCGGCGCTCGATCCGGGCGCCGACTTCAAGGCCATCGTCGAGGACGGCGCGCGCGTCAGCGCCGGCCAGCAGCTGATCTGGGTGGACGCCAATGCGCGCGCCCTGCTCGGCGCCGAGCGGGTGGGCCTGAACCTGCTGGGCCACCTCTCCGGCGTCGCCACCCTGACGCGGGCCTATGTGGATGCGGTGGAGGGCACGGGCGCCGTCATCGTCGACACCCGCAAGACCACGCCGGGCCTGCGCGCGATGGAGAAGTACGCGGTGCGTTGCGGCGGCGGCGTGAACCACCGCTTCGGCCTGGATGACGCCATCCTGATCAAGGACAACCACATCGCCGCCTGCGGCTCGGTCGGCGAGGCCGTGCGCCGCGCCAAGGCGGCGGCCGGCCACCTGATGAAGGTCGAGGTGGAGATCGACAGCCTGGCGCAGCTGGAAGAAGCGCTGAAATACGGCCCCGACGTGGTCATGCTGGACAACTTCAGCCTGGCCGACCTGGCCGAGGCGGTCGGCCGCGCCAAGGGCCGCGCGGTCCTGGAGGCGTCCGGCGGCGTCAGCCTGGAGACCGTCCGCGGCATCGCCGAGAGCGGCGTGGACGTGATCAGCGTCGGCGCGCTCACCCATTCCGCCAGCGTGCTGGATATCGGCCTCGACGCCGCCTGACGGGTCCGGTTGACGTCGGGGCGTGCTTGCTCCCTGCGCGGCGCCGGTCCACCGTGACGCCGATCAGGGAGACACCAGCATGAACGCGGCTGCGAAGATCGAGCCGGGGACCGAAGCCCAGCGGATGGCGCAGGTGCTGCGCCGTCAGAAGGCCGCGCATATCCGCGATGGCGCGCCCACCGCCGAACAGCGGATCGAGCGCATCGACCGCGCCATTGGAACCTTGATCCAGCACGAACGGGCCATCGTCGCGGCGCTCACCCAGGACTTCGGCGCTCGCGCCGAGGCGGTCAGCGGCATCACCGACGTGGGCGCTTCGCTTGGACCCATGAAGCACGCCAAGGCGCACCTGAAGACCTGGATGAAGACGGAGAAGCGCAAGACGACGCCGGCCATCCTGGGTTTCCTCGGCGCCAAGGCCGAGGTGCGCTTTCAGCCCAAGGGGACCATCGGCATCATCAGCCCGTGGAACTTCCCGATGAACCTGACCTTCGCGCCGCTGGCCGGCGTGCTGGCGGCGGGCAACCGGGCGATGATCAAGCCGTCGGAATACACGCCGGCGACCTCGCAACTGATGGTGCAGATGTTCGCGCAAGCCTTCGACGAGGAGGAGATCGCGGTCTTCCCGGGCGGGCCGGATGTCGGCCAGGCGTTCGCGGAGCTCGCCTTCGACCACTTGGTGTTCACCGGCGCGACCGCGATCGCGCGGCACGTCATGAAGGCCGCCGCGGCCAACCTCGTGCCGGTGACCCTGGAACTCGGCGGCAAGAGCCCGGTGATCCTGGGCAAGTCGGCGGACTACGCGACCAGCGCCGGGCGGATCATGGCCGGCAAGACCATGAACGCCGGCCAGATCTGCCTGGCGCCGGACTACGTCATGGCGCCCGCCGATCAGGTCGGGGCCTTCGTCAGGGAAGCCACCGCGGCGGTCACCGCCATGTTCCCGACCATCAAGGACAACCCCGACTACACCGCGGTGATCGCAGAGCGGCACTACGAGCGGATCAAGGGCTATGTCGACGACGCCCGCGCCAAGGGGGCCGAGATCGTCGAGATCAATCCGGCCGGCGAGGATTTCAGCCAGCAGGAACACCGCAAGATCCCGCCGACACTGATCCTCAATCCCACCGACGAGATGAAGGTGATGCAGGAGGAGATCTTCGGGCCCGTCCTGCCGGTGCTGACCTACAGGAACGTCGACGAGGCGATCGCCTATGTGAACGCTCACGACCGGCCGCTCGGCCTCTACTACTTCGGCGACGACGCGGCCGAGGAGGCCAAGGTGCTGACCGGCACGACCTCTGGCGGCGTCACGGTCAATGACGTGATCTTCCACGTGGCCATGGAGGACCTGCCGTTCGGCGGCGTCGGGCCGTCCGGCATGGGCAGCTATCACGGCGTCGATGGCTTCCGCGAATTCAGCCACAGGAAGTCCGTCTACCGCCAGATCAAGAAAGACCTGGGCCCGATGAAGGCGCTGCGTCCGCCCTATGGCGCCGGCGTGAAGGCCTTCCTGGCCGGGCAGCTCAAGCCCTAGCCCTAAGTCTGGGCCTAGGCCGCGACGCGTTGCTCGGCGACATCCGCCGCCGCCGCGGGCAGGTCGACCTCGAAGGTGAAGGTCGAGCCTTCGCCCGGGATAGAATGACAGTCGAGCTTGCCGCCCAGGTCCGTCGCGAGGCGATAGGCCAAGGCGAGCCCAAGACCCGCGCCGCCGTAGCGCCGCGTGAGACTGTCGTCCGATTGGGTGAAGGCCTCGAAGAGCCGCGCCTTCTGATGCTCGTCAAAGCCGATCCCGGTGTCGGCGATCTCGAAGCGATAGCGCCCGGCGCCGGCGCTCAGGACGCGCAGGGTGATGTGTCCCCGCTCGGTGAACTTGAGCGCATTGGAGATGAGCGCTTCGGCCAGCCGCCTCAGCCGCGCGACGTCGCACATGACGGTTGTTTCGGCTCCGGTCGCGACTTCGATCCGAAGTTCAAGGCCCTTCGCCTCCGCCGCGCGCCGGTATTCGAGCGCGATCCGGCGTGCGGCGCCGCCCAGGTGGACAGCCCTCACCGTCGTCGGCTGGTCCTCCGCCTCACCGGCGCGCGACAGCGCCAGGAGGTCCCCGATGAGGCCGTCCAGGGTCGCCGCCGAAGACCCGATTACGGTCACCAGCTCGCGCTGGCCCGGATCGAGCGGCGTGACCGCGAGCACCTGGGTCATGCCCAGGACGCCGTTCAATGGCGTGCGCATCTCGTGGCTCATGTTGGTGAGGAACGCCGCCTTGGCCCGTTCTGCGGCGTGGGCGAGGTCCAGGGCCTCCTCAAGCCGTGTCGCCGACTCCTGCGCCGCCAACTGCTGCGCCACCAGGCGGCGGAATGACCGCGCCGCCAGCAGCAGGGCGAGGCCGAGCGCCAGGCCGGACCCCAGCAAGAGCGTGATCCGGCTCTGCCAGAAGGCCACGCCCCACAAGCCGTCCCGCTGTTCGAGCAGTCGCATCTCACCATCGCGCAGAACCGCGAAGTCGACGCGGATGGCGTTGACCTGATCCCGACCGGTTGGCGGATGGCGCAAGGCCGACGGTCCCGCACGGGCGGCGTCGATTTCCGGCTGGGCCACGGTCTGGGTCCAGCTCTTGGCTTGCCGCAGAAGGTCGGCGACGCGCAGGCGCATGTACGGCGGATCATCGGCCGCCAGGGCGATCAGGCGCGGCGTCCCGGCCTCAAACGCCGCGCGCCCGGACTCGTAGGTCTTGAGGTCTTGCGGATCGTGGCTGGCCAGATAGCCGCTGAGGCCGACCTCCTGGTCCTGCATCGCCTCGACCATCACGGCGTCATGCAGGAGTTCGGCGCGCGCCTCGTCGTCGGCGTCGTCCAAGGCGTGAAGGTGGTCGATGGTCGTCCAGACGATCGCCGCCTGGATCACGACGGCCGCGACCAGGGCGCCCAGTCCCGTCACCAGCTCCCGGAACACCTTTCTGCTCGTCGTGCGCATGCCCACCCTCGTTGCGTAGGCCCGCAGACTAGACGGATAGGTTTAACGCCAGCCCTCCGCAAAGAGCTGTTTTGCCTCGGGAAAACTACTTAGTCGAAGGCGATGCCTAGAGGTGCGCCTCGGCGGGGATGACGGTCTCGTCGTCCTTCTCAGAGGCCTGGGCGCCCATCATGCTGCGGTCGCGCATCGGCAGCACCGGGATCAGCAGGGTCACCAGGAAGGCGACGGCCACCACATAGAGTCCCAGCGCGAAGACGTTGGTGATCGCGTCGGAGATGATCACCTTGATGAAGGTCGGCAGCACCGGCGCCGCGCCCGCGTGCGCCGCCCCGCCCATGGCCCTAAGCTTGCCCACGTCCACGCCCGGCATGATCTTGCCGAGGCCCGAATTGAGGTTGGCGGTCAGGAAGGTGCCGAAGATCGCCACCCCCATGGTCGAACCGATCTGGCGGAAGAACTGGCTGGAGCTGGTCACCACGCCCAGCTTCTCCGGCGGCATGGCGTTCTGGATGACCAGGCCGAACATGCTCTGGCCGGGTCCCAGCCCGATCCCCAGCACCAGCATCCGCCAGGCGAGGTCGATCCGCGAGGTGTCGGCGTGCATGCGGCTCAAGAGCCAGATGCCGGCGAAGGTGACGATCAGGCCGCCGATCATCATCGCCCGGTACTTGCCGGTCTTGCTGACCAGCTGGCCGGAGAGGATCGAGGAGCCGAAGAGGCCGACCATCAGCGGCAATTGCGCCAGGCCGCTGGTGGTCGCCGCCACGCCCTGCCCCAGCTGCTGAAACAGCGGCAGGAAGGCGACCGTCGACATGAACGACATGGAGACCAGGAAGCCCGCCAGGTTGGCGGTGGTGAAGGTGCGGTTCTTGAACAGCTCCAGCGGCAGGATCGGATCGGACGCGAAGCGCTCGTTGAAGATGTAGAGCAAAAGCCCCAGCGCCGAGCCGCCGAACAGGCCGATCTCGGTGAGCGAGGTCCAGGGATACTGGTGGCCGCCGAAGGTGAGCGCCAGCAGCAGCGGCACCACGGTCGCGATGATCAGGGCCGCGCCGATGAAGTCGATCTTGCCCTTCGCCTGGTGGCTCATCTTGGGCATCTTCACGATGATCATGAACAGCGACAGGATCGAGAGCGGCAGGTTCAGATAGAAGACCCAGCGCCAGCCGGCGATCACGCTGCCGAACAGGCTGACCGTGCCGTGGTCGGTGAAATAGCCGCCGATCAAGGGGCCGATGGTGCTGGAGAGCCCGAACACCGCCCCGAACATGCCGCCGATCTTGCCCCGCTCGCGCGGCGGGTAGAGGTCGCCGATGATGGCGAAGGCGGTGGTGAACAGCGCCCCGCCGCCGATCCCCTGGATGGCGCGGAAGACGATCAGCTGCACCATCCCGCCGCCGATCAACGGCATCGGCCCGAACTCGCCCGAGAGGCCCGACAGCCACGAGCCCGCCAGAAAGATCAGAATGCCGGCCAGCAGCACCGGCTTGCGCCCGAAGAGGTCCCCGAGCTTGCCCCAGATCGGCACCATCACCGTCGACGACAGCAGATAGGCCGTGGTCACCCAGCTGTAGAGCGCCAGGCCGTTCAACTCGGAGATGATCCGCGGCATGGCCGTGGCGACGATCGTCTGATCGAGCGCCGACAGCAGGAAGACGATGGCGACGCCCCACAAGGTGACGCGTTTTTCCGTCTCAGTGAATTCCGCCACCCAAGCCCCCGATCCCCGAATCCCCAGGCTTCATAAACTAGGTACGGTGTACGGTATTACAAGGCAGGGTGTCGCAGGGGCCATTGCCGCGGTTCGGCGAGTCCGCTTAGCTGCCTTCCGATACGCGTGATCCGTCGGGGGGCGGCCATGGACATCCACAAACCCAAGCCCTGGCACGGCCTTCGCGAGTTCCTGAAGGAATACGTCATCATCGTCGTCGGCGTGCTGACCGCGCTGGGCGCCGAGCAGGGCGTCGAGTGGCTGCACTGGCGCCATCAGGCGGCGGTGGCGCGCGAGGCCATCGTGTTCGACCTGCGCAGGCTGATCGGCGCCGCGGCGACGGCCGACGCGCAATCGGCCTGCGTCGGGACCCGGCTGGTGGAACTGGCGGACATCCTGGATCAGGCGCAGGTGACCCACCGCCTGCCGCCGCTCGGCTTCGGCGGTACGCCGGCGACGCCCGCCTGGAGCCTGCGCAGCTGGACGGCGCTGACGTCCAGCCAGACGCTGGCGCACATGCCAAACCGCGAACAGCTCATGCTGACCGGCATCGAGGGTTACGCCGAGACGCTGCGCGCGAGAAGCCTCGACGAACTGCAGCAATGGGCGGTGCTGCAGTCGACGGTCGGGCCCGGCCGCCCGATCTCCGACGCCGAGATCGCCGCGCTGCGGACCGCGCTCAACCGGGCCTACAGCGATGCGCTGGCCGCCAAGACCAGCCATCAGATGTCCACCCTGGTGGCGCGCAGCGGCTACCTCAGCCGCCAGCAGCTCGACGCGTCGTTCGACGAAGGAATCGAGGCCTCGAAGGCCCTGTCCATGTGCCAGCCCCGCAGGCCGCCGCCGGCGCATTCGAGCGGCCTCTTCCACGAGCTGTGGCTGTTCTCACCGGTCAAGCGGCCGGGTGAGGCCCGCTACAACGGCACCGTCGGCGTCGACGGCGCCCTCAGCACGGAGCGCTGAGCCATGGACATCCACAAACCCAAGCCCTGGCATGGCCTGCGCGAGTTCCTGAAGGAATATGCGATCATCGTCGTGGGCGTGCTGACCGCGCTGGCGGCGGAGCAGACCGTCGAGTTCATCCACGTCCAGACCCAGGTGCGCGAGGCGCGCGAGGCGCTGCGTGACGAGATCAGCCGCGACGCCACCTTCGCTGAGGAGGCCGTGGAGGAAAATCGCTGCATCGACGCCTGGTTCGGGAAACTGACGGCTTGGGCGAAGGGGGGCTCGCGGCCGGACCTGAAGGGTACGACCACCATGCTCGCGATCTACCCGACCACCGTCTGGGATGTCGTCAAGACCGGGGCCGTGTCACACATGCCCCTCAAGGACCAACTCGCCTACGCCCAATTCTATTTCCAGCTGCAAAACGAAAACGGCATCGCCCAGCATCAGCGCGACGACGGCCAGAAGATCTCGTCCTACCAGGCGCAGGAGAGCCTGACGCCGGATCAGGCGCGCGGCCTCTTGGAAACGATCGCCTACGCGCGCCCGCTGGTGCATGCGACGCAGATGAATGGCGCGCATCTGGTAGAGATGGCGAGTGGCCTCGGGGCCGGTCCGACGCCAATGCCGAATTGGATGGTGCGGCAGTTGACCGCCTTCTGCGCCGTGGCGGGCGCGGCTCCGCGGACCACTCAGCGCTAAGTCCTCGCGTCCTCCTCCCCTTGTGGGAGGAGGTGGCCTGCGAAGCAGGTCGGAGGTGGGGTTTCTCAGAAGTCTAGGAGCTATCCAAAGCCTCGTTTCGCGCGGAGGGCGGAGCGTGACCCCACCTCCGTCAGGCGTCCGCCTGACACCTCCTCCCACAAGGGGAGGAGGGCCCGGGAAGAATTTACGGCTTCGGCGCGGCCGCCGCGGGCCTGGGCGCGGGCGGCGGGGCGTTGGGGTCGGCGATGCCGTGGCCGACGACCTCGCCGCTGGCCAGGACGTGGCCCTCCATCGCCTTGGTGATCGCCGCGTAGTCGCTTCTGCCCTCGTCGGGGATCGTGGTGTCGAGCGCGAAGATCTCGAAGTGATAGTCGTCGCCGGGGCCGGGCGGCGTGCGCGGGCCCGTGTAGGGCTTGGACGCGCCCATGTAGTTGGGGCCGTAGAACGAGCCGGGTGGGTTGGCGGTGGGCGCCATGCCGGCGTCCAGCTTGGTGACGCTGGCCGGGATGTTGAGCAGGGTGGAGTGCAGGATCGGCGCACCGCGCAGGATGAGCGTGTTGTCCTGCATGATCAGCGCATAGGACTTGGTTCCCGCCGGCCCCTTGCTCCACTGCAGGCCCGGGAAGGTGTTGGTCCGGTACTGGGTATTTTCGAAGGGGATCTGCTCGCCGCTCTTGAAGGCCGGGGTGGTGACGGTGAGCTTGGCCTTGGCCGGCATCAGGTCCATGGCCGTGCGCGCCTCGGCGTCGCCGGGGTTGGAGCGGTGCGCCTGGGCCAGCGCGGCGGGCGCCGCGGCAAGGCCCAGCACGGCGGCGAGCATCGCCGCTCGGATCGGCATGTTCATCGGTCTCTCTCCCTGGTCCTGTTGTTATTTCTTCCGGTGGCCGCCTTCTTTTCTATTTCGGCCTGTGGCCGATGGCCCAGACGTAAGCGGCGACGGCGTTCAACTCGTCCGGCGACAGGCCCGCGCCGCCGAGCGGCGGCATCGGGCTGCGGTACTGCTTGGGCGCCGGCACGCCCTTGCTGATCAGGTCGGTGATCTGGGCGAGCGACCCGTCGGTCCAGATCGGGCTGCCGGTGTTGAGCGGCGGACCGATCGAGCCGCCGGCGGCGTCGGCGCCGTGGCAGGCCGCGCAGGTCTTGCCCTGGAAGAGCGCCATGCCGGCGGTGACCTGGGCGGCGGTGGCGCCGGGCGGCGTCGGGAGCGCGCCGGGGGCCTCGGCCGGCGGCGCCTGTTCGGCGGAGGTCGGCGCAGGCGCGCCGGCGCCGGGCTGGCCCTGATAGGTCACCTTCCAGATCCGGCCCCTGTTGTCCTCGGAGAAGCCGCCCGGGTCGCCCTTGGTCCCGCGGAAGTAGGACGAGCCGTTCCAGGTGTTGGCGTAGACCGTGCCATCGGCGGCGACGGCGATATGGCGGGTGTTGCCGAGGTTGTCGGCGAAGATCGTGGCGCAGAAGCCGGGCGGCAGGGTGATGCCGATGTCGGCGTTGACGCAGGCGCCGCTCTTGCCGGCCGGAGCCTTGGGTTGCGCCTGCACCGAGAGCGCCGCGGCGCCCGCGAGCAGCAGCGCCGTTGCAACGCTCGCCACCGCAGCGGTCTTCAGTCTAGCGTTCATCGGCGCCTCTCATCCCTTCGTTATGCAGACTACCTACCTATCGATTCGCCGGCCGTCCTGAAAGTCCCGCCGTCCTAGGCCGCGCGCCGCACGTCGGCGACGATGGCCTCGGCCTTGGCGAAGAGCGCCGGATCGATCGCGAGGCCGGAGGCGGCGGCGTTCTCGTCGAGCTGATCGGGCCGGCTCGCGCCGACGATGGCCGAGGCGACGTTGGGCTCGCGCAGCACCCAGGCCAGCGAGAACTGCGACAGCGAACAGCCGGCCTCCTCGGCCAGGGGTTTGAGCTTCTGCACCGCCTCCAGGATCGAGGGTTCCAGCCAGGTCTTCATGGCGTTCCCCATGGAGTCGCTGGCGCCGCGGCTGTCGCCCGGCAGGGCCGCGCCCGGCCGGTACTTGCCGGACAGGACGCCCTGGGCCAGCGGCGACCAGACGATCTGCGAGACGCCGTTGGCCGCCGAGATCGGGATCACCTTCTTCTCCGGCCGCCGCCACAGCAGCGAGTACTGCGGCTGACTGGAGACGAACCGCTCGACGCCCGGGAGCGCGAACGCCGCCTCGATCTGCTCCGGCGACCATTCGGAAAAGCCCAGCCAGCGCGCCTTGCCGGACTTCACCACCTGGGTCAGCGCGGCCATGGTCTCTTCCAGCGGCGTGTTCACGTCGTAGCGGTGGCACTGGTAGAGGTCGACGTAGTCGGTCCGCAGGCGCTTCAGCGAGGCGTCGATCTGCTTTTCGATCTGGGCGCGCGACAGGCCCTGGTCGGTGTCGCTCATCTGGCCGAACACCTTGGTGGCCAGGATGTAGCTGTCGCGTTTGCGCCCGGCGAGCGTTTCGCCTAGCACGCTCTCGGCGGCGCCGCGGCCATAGACGTTTGCCGTGTCGATGAAGTTGATGCCCAGGTCGAACGCCCGGTCGACGCAGGCCCGCGCCGCGTCCTCCTTCACGCCCACCCCGTAAGTCAGCCACGAGCCCAGGGAGATTTCCGACACCTCGAGGTCGCTGGCGCCGAGCTTGCGGTACTTCATGTGGAATATCCCGGGGTTGGCCGACGGTGGGCGGCGGCATCAAGCCCATCGGGGGCTATGAACGCAAGCTAGGCCGCGCGATCCCAGGCCAGGACGAAGCGCCCGTGGGTCAGGCCGTCGCGAACGGCCGTCGCGGTCTCCTCGATCCGTTGCCGGGTCGTATCGACGAGGTTTTCGGCCAACGGCGCAAAGGTGTGAAAGCGTCTCCACAGCCCCTGCACGACCACCGGATCGGTCAGTGAGCCGGGCGCGGTCCGCAGCGTCGCACGCGCGATCGTCGCCGCCTCGCTGGGCATCAGCACCACATAGCGCAGATCGAGCCTGTGCTTGCGCGCCACCGCCAGCCAGGGATCGATGAACCAGGGGCCCACGATACCGTCGACGATCACCTCATAGCCGCCGCAGGCAAAGCTCGCCGCCGCGGCGATCAGCGCTTCCATGATCACGATGTTCTGCGGCCGGGCCTCGGCCAGCCAGGGCGCGACAGAGCCCTTGCAGACGTAGTTGTAGAAGTCGTCGCTATGGAGATGAGCGGTCAAATTCGCCGGGGTGTCGACGGCCAAGCGCTCGGCGATCGTGCTCTTGCCGGCGCCTGGCGGACCCGAGACGATGACGATCCGACCACGCATATCATCGGTATATGACGATTCGATCAAACCGGAGCGTCCCGGCGACCGCCTGGGTCAGGGCCGCTCGGCCTCATGGGCGCGGCGCACGCTCATCGGGCCGAAGTGGGCGCGGTATTCAGCGGGCGTCATGCCGGTGGAACGTTTGAAAAGGCCGCGGAAGAAGGCCACGTCGTCGTAGCCCACCGCCGAACTCACGGCCTGGATCGGGTCGCTGTCGCGCTCGATCATCGCCTTGGCGGTCTCGATGCGCACGGCCTGCAGATAGGCGGCGGGGTGGCGACCGGTCGCGGCCTTGAAACGCCGCGCGAAGGTGCGCGCGCCCAGGTTCGCCTGCCCGGCCAGGGTCTCGGTGGAGACGTCGTCACGGTAGGCGACCTGCAGATAGGCCTCGGCCGCGCGGATCTTCTCGTCCCCATGCGGCGGCGAGAGCGGCAGCATGGCGTAGCCCGACTGATGCGTGCGCGGCATGGGCAAGAGCAGCGCCTTGGCGCACTGCACCGCGACCTCATGGCCGCAGAGCTTCTCCACCAGGTAGAGGCTGACGTCGATGGCGGCGTAGACGCCGCCGCTGCACAGCACCCGGGAGTCCTCGGTGACGAACAGGTCCGGGCGCCAGTTGACCCGCGGATAGCGGGCCGCGAACTGTCCGCTGATCGCCCAGTGGGTGGTGCCGGTCCGCCCATCGAGCAGGCCGGCTTCCGCCAGATAGGCCGCGCCCATGCAGGTTCCCGCCACATAGGCCCCGGCCTCGTACTGCGCCTTGAGCCATGGCGGCAGGACGCTGTTTTCCAACAGCTTGGCGTTCCACTGCAGGCCCGAGGTCGGCACGATGACGATGTCGCTGTGCTCGACGTCGGCCATGGCCTTGGCCGGCTGCAGGTCCAGGCCGTAGGGGCTGCGCACCGGCCCGCCGTCCAGCGAGGCGGTGGTCACCCGGAACGCCGGCTCCGCCGGGCGGCCGTGCAAGGCGTTCCACAGCGCGCCCGCGCAGTGGAAGATCTCCACCGGCATGATCGCCGTCGACGACAGCCCGTCGTCCAGCAGCACCACCGTCACGTCGAACATGGGACCACCGCTCCGCTCGGCGAACGGGGATATTCCCACGGACCGCGCGGGCTGGCGAGGCAGGGCTCAGGCTCGCGCGGTGGTCGGGTCGATCATGCCGGTCACCTCGGTGATCGTGCTGGCCGGAAAGCCGCTGAGGCGCGCGTGCTCGTGGATCGCGGCCTCGTCCTCGGCCAGGTAGATGCAGAAGGTCTTGTCGGCGGCGACATAGGACTGCACCCACTGGACCTTGGGCGCGAGCTGGGCCAGCGCGCCGTTGGAGGTGGCCGCCGCGCCCTTCAGCTGCTCGCCGTTCAACTGGCCGACGCCCGGAATGGCGCGCTCGATCACATACTTCTTCATGGCGGTCTCCTTTGACTGTGGATCGAGCTTGCGGCCCGGGCGTCCCGACCGGAAGGCGGTGATCGCGACAATCAAGGGGGTCGATCGTGACAGCCGCCGGACCTCCGGCGTCAGGGGGTCAGGCCGGCTGCAAGCGCCGGGCCGCCTCCCGCGCCGCCGCCATCCGCCCGGCGACCAGCGGGGCCATGCGCCGGTTGTGGGCTTCCAGCACCGCCGGCTCCGCCAACTCCGGGCGGCCGCCCTCGAACGGCGGCGCGGGCGCGTATTCCAGGCCGAGCACCAAGGTCTTGGCGACCGTCTCGCCGGCGATTTCGGCCAGGACCGTGAAGGCGAAGTCGAGGCCCGCGGTCACGCCGCCGCCGGTGATGATCCGGCCGTCGCGCACCACGCGGCCCTCATCGACGATGACCCCAAACGGCTGCAGCAGCTCGCGCCAGGCCCAATGGGTCGCCGCCCGGCGTCCGGTCAGAAACCCGGCCGCCGCCAGGATCAGCGAGCCGGTGCAGACCGAGGTGAGGTATCTCGCCGGGCCGCCGAGACGGCGGATCTGGCGCAGGAAGGCCGTGTCCAACATGGCCTCGGTCGCCCCAAGGCCGCCGGGCACCAGCAGGAGGTCGCAGGCTTCGACCTGCGTCAGGTCGGCAAGGCCGGTGAAGGTCAGGCCTTCGGCGGTGATGTCGCGGCCGCCCAGCGAGGCCACGGTCACCTTCACCCCCGGCGCGCGGCTCAGGACCTGGTGCGGGCCGGTGAAGTCGAGCTGGGTGACGTTCGGATAGAGCGCGATGACGATGGTCAGTTTGGGGGCGAGTTCGGCCATGGCGGCCTCCGGTGAGCAATTGACGCCGGCATCTTCCCAGGCCTAGCTTCTGGCCGAAATGACATTGATCCCTCGAAATACGCCATAGGCCCGATCCATGACCCGCCGCGTCGCCGTCGTCGTCTTCCCCGAGTTCCAGATCATCGACGCCACCGGTCCGATCGGGGCCCTGGAGGTCGCCAACCGCGTCTCGCCCGGCGCCTATGAGCTCGACCTGCTGTCGGCGTCCGGCGGCGAGGTGGCGAGCTCGGCCGGGGTGAAGATGGTCACCGAGCCGTTCAACGACCGCGCCTACGACACCATCCTGGTCTCGGGCGGTGTCGGCACCCGCCACTTCGCCGACCGCGCGCCGGACGCGGCCTGGATACGCCGCCGCGCGGGCGACGTGCGCCGCGTCGCCAGCGTCTGCTCCGGCGCCTATGTGCTGGCCGAGGCCGGCCTGCTGGACGGCAAGCGCGCCACGACCCACTGGAGCCGCTCCGACGATTTCGCGCGGCGCTATCCGAAGATCCGCATGGACGCGGACCGCATCTTCGTGCGCGAGGGCGAGGTCTGGACATCGGCCGGGATCACCGCCGGGATCGATCTCGCGCTCGCGCTGATCGAGGACGACCTGGGGCGCGACGTGGCGCGGCATACGGCCCAGCAGCTGGTGGTGCCGCTGCGTCGGCCCGGCGGGCAGTCGCAGTTCTCGGCGCTCCTGGAGATGGGCGGACCCAGCGGGCGGTTCGCCGAGCTGATGGACTGGATGCGCGAGCGGCTGTCAGAGCCGCTGAACGTCGAACGCCTGGCCGACCGCGCGGCGATGAGCCCGCGCCACTTCGCCCGCGCCTTCACCGCCGAGACCGGGGTCACGCCCGCCAAGGCCGTCGAGCGGCTGCGCCTGGAGGCGGCGCGCGTGCGGGTCGAGGCGGGGCACGAGCCCATCGACCGGGTGGCGCTGAGCGCCGGCTTCCGCGATCCGGAGCGAATGCGCCGCGCCTTCCTGCGCGCGTTCGGCCAGCCGCCGCAGGCGCTCCGCAGGGCCGCCAGAGCCTAGGAGGCGGCGGCTTCCGCCGGCTGGCCGGCCGGTTCGGCGAGCTTGGGGGCGTCGGCCGGCTTGGAGGCCGCCTTGGCGGCCGTGTCCGTGGCCTGGCCGGTCGGGGCGAGCGCCACGGCCGAGGCCTTCTCCAGGACCGGCGGCGCCACGCGCGGCGCCGGGACCGGCAGGCTCACATAGGTGGCGCGCTCGGGGATGGGGTTCAGCGGCGCGTGCGGGTTCAGCCGGTAGAAGACGTGCAGGCCGACCTGGGCGACGCGCAGCATCTGCGGCCCCCAGTCGGGCCGGACGCTGGTGGTGTGGAAGTGGGTCGCCCCGCCGATGTCGGCCAGGACACGCCCGGAGAGCGCGCGTTCGGCCACCTGGCGGGCGCGGTCCCAGGCGTCGGTCTCAAGGCCGTGACGCATGGAACCGTCGCAGGCGAAGCTGAACTGGCAGCCGTGGCTGGCCGCGCCTTGGAAGACCACGCCGCAGACGGTCTTCGGGAACGAGGGGCTCGCGACCCGGTTCATCACCACCTGGGCCACGGCCGCCTGGCCGCGCGCGGTCTCGCCGCGGGCCTCGAAATAGACCGCCTGGGTCAGGCAATCGAGCTGGCGCGCGCCCTCCAGCGCCGAGACGCGGTGACCGGCGGCCTGGCGCTCGCCCATCGCCAGGGGCCAGCCCTGGCCGGAGACGCTGTCGTTGGCGCGGGGATCGTCGGCGGCGAACTGGTCGTGCGCGCGGGCCAGCTTCAGCGCCGCCGGATCGAGGCGATCCATTTCGCGCTGCAACATGGTTTCCGACAGGCCGCCGTCGGCCGCTTGCGCGATCCGAACGGCCCGATGGTGGTCGGAAATGGCCTGGGCCATACCGCCGGTAAGATAGATGACGCCCAGAGCCAGGCCGAAGCCGGAACCCATCAAAGCGGCGCTCAACAGCCCACGGCTCACGCCGTTGGCCTGCGTTCCTACTGTCAAAACAAACGTGTCCTGAACGACGAGGGCGAACTGCCCCCCGACATTGTCGCCGCGATCGCCCCTGCTCGTGCTGGCAGTGACCGCTGGCTGGGCCTGCCCGGGACTCGGTGGGGGCAGGCGACGGCAAATGGTGAAGGAGGTATGAACAAATTCCGTCCGGTTGGCAAGTCTATATTGCGCCGCAACATGAAATCGAAGACGCCGAGCGCCTTAACCTTGAGTTGTTCCCTTCTGAGCCGGCGAAGTTCAAAGCCGCAAAACACGGGCCATCTCAGGCTTTGCGGCCGCGCCGCGAATCGCGGCCGGAACCACAGGCGCCGCCGTCCCGTTTGCTTCGCCGATCAACGCTCGATTGGAGAGACAACCATGCGCAAGACGCTCAGCCTGCTCGTTCTCGCCGGCGCCCTCGTCGGCCTCGGCGCCTGCAGCAGCACCACCGAAGAGAAGGCTGGGGCCGGCGCGGTCGCCGGCGCGGTCGTCGGCGGTCCGGTGGGCGCGGCGGTCGGCGGCGCGGCGGGCGCGGTGGCCGGCCACGTGCAGGAAGACGCCGACAAGCCGCACAGCTGACGCTTCGACAGCCGACGCCGCGCGTTTTGCTCAGCCAAGGACTGGCGTCCGAAGCTTGGCCACATACGTATGGACTCCTGACGGGAACGGGAGCGCGTACTCACGTGCGCCATATTCTGATCGCGCTCGCCGCGCTGGCGGTCAGTGTGCTGGTGCTGGCCAATGCCCCTCACGGGCTCTAGGGCGCGGACTTTAGGGCCCGGCTCCTAGGCCGCCTGCAGCCCGGCGTCATGCCACTGCCGCCAGCGACGGCCCTCGATCAAGACCCGCACGGCCATTCCGACGATCGTCAGCCCGATGCCGACGCGCATCCCCAGGTCGCAGTTGGCCTGCAGGATCGCCATGGCGTGCGGCGGAATGGTCTGGGAGCTGACCACCAGCCAATGGCCGGCGCGCAGGATCCCGGCCAGGATGCCGATGCCGATCAGGTAGCGGCCGGCCAGGAGCGCGGCGTTGGCGGTGATCCAGCCGGGCCGGGCCAGCACGATCAGGTTCGCCGCCGCCTCCAGCACATAGTAGCCCAGGATCGGCCAGTGCCAGGCCGTCCAGACCGGCGCCATCTGGATGCTCAGCCCACCGGGATAGGACGGAACCCAGTCGCGGAAGTGGATGAAGCCGCTCCACCACAGGACGAACACCACGTCCGCGGCGATCTCGGCGGCGACCTCGAAGCGCGAACGCTGCTTGATCGCCGGCGGCAGGTTGCGGGGCTTCCACTTCTGCAGGAAGGCGGTCTTGCCGAACCGCTCGAAGCCCATGAAGGCGAGCGTGATCATCCCGAACAGATAGACGCCCACATACCAGATCGAGGGGACGCTGCGGTTGAACTCGGCCGGCGTCTTGCCGGTCAGCGCCCCGATGGCGACCAGCACCAGATAGACGCCGGCGACGATCGACAGCATGACCTTCACCGCCGCCCACCAGAACGGATAGACCTCCGGCCCGATCAGGTGCTGCGCCTTGCGGTAGCGGGCGGCGACTTCCAGCGGATGGCCGAACCCGATCAGCAGGGCCTCGAACTCGGCGCGGTCCAGCGGGCGGCCGCGCTCGGCCTCCTGCTCCTCGACACGCGACAGCAGCAGGTCGCGCAGCTCGGCCTTGATGTCCGGGGCCTGTTTGGACGGCAGGTTGCGGCCGACCGCGGCCAGGTAGCGTTCGATGAGATCCATCACGATCCCCCCTTGAGAATGTCGGAGATCGAGGCGTTGAGCTGCGCCCACTCCTCGACCAGGCGGGCGAGCACGGCGCGCCCCTCGGGCGACAGGCGGTAGAAGCGCTTGTTGCGCTTCTCCTCCTCGCGCCATTCGCTGGTCAGCAGCCCCTGGGTCTCCAGACGCCGCAGCATCGGATAGAGCGCGCCTTCGTCGATCTCGACGCCGGCCTCGGCCAGCGCCTTGCGCAGCGTGTAGCCGTAGTGCTCGCGGCGCAGGTGGCCCAGCACCGCCAGGATCAGCGATCCGCGGCGCAGCTCCAGTCGCAGGGCTTCGAACAGCTCGGTTTCCGTCGGCATGCTGTGCGTCATATACTGTGTGACACATACTGTCCAGCACATAGCATGGCGTCGCCGCCAACGACGGCTTTGGTTTACGTCGTAAGCGGTGCTACGGTCGCCGAAACGGGAGGGATTTCTAAGATGCGTGGATTGCTTATCGCCGCCGCCGTGACGGCCGCCGCGGCGCTCGCGCCGCTCGCGGCGCAGGCGGCTCCGGCCAAGAAGCCCGTGCATGCCGCGGCCCTGAAGCTCGAGGACCACTACGCGACCAACAACGGGGTCAAGATCCACTACGTCGCCGAGGGTCATGGGCCGCTGGTGGTGATGGTCCACGGCTACCCCGACTACTGGGCGACCTGGAAGCCCTTGATGGCGACGCTGGCGGCCGACGGCTATCGCGCCGTGGCCATGGACAACCGCGGCTACAACCTCTCCGACAAGCCGCAGGGCGAGGCCGCCTACGCCATGCCGAACCTGGTCGGCGACGTGGCCGCCGTGATCGGCGCCGAGGGCCAGACGTCGACCATCCTGATCGGCCACGACTGGGGCGCGTCGATCGCCTGGAACACCACCTTCGCCAAGCCCGAGCTGGTCAGCAAGCTGGTGATCATGGCCGTGCCGCACCCGGCCGGGCTGGCCCGCGAGATGGCTGTCAACAAGGCCCAGCAGGCCGGCTCCAACTACGCCCGCAACTTCCAGAAGGAAGGCTCGGAGAAGAACCTGACCGCCGAGGGCCTGGCCCGCTGGGTGCAGGACCCCAAGGAGAAGCCCGGCTACATCGAGGCGTTCAAGCGCTCGGACTTCGGGGCGATGATGAACTATTACCGCGCCAACTATCCCAAGGGCGTCGGCGAGACCGCCGCCCCGCCGCCCGCGACCCCGCCGGTGACCGTGCCGGTGCTGGTGATCCACGGCATGAAGGACACCGCGCTCAACGCCGCCGGCCACAACGGCACCTGGGACCACGTCACCGCCGACACCACCATCCTGATGATCCCCACCGCCGGCCATTTCGTGCAGCACGACGCCGAGGCCTTGGTGAACCGGACCGTGAAGGACTGGCTGGACGCGCGGCGCTGAGCCATTGCGCGGCGCCGCGGGCTGTGGTGAAAATCACATCCGTAAATCACAGGGGCGCGACATGGACCTGAACCGACGGGCCTCGCTGGCCGGAATGCTGGCGCTGGCCGCCGCGCCCGCCCTCGCCAAGCCGGCGAAGGTCGCCAGGGCGGCCTCCCCCTGGGCGGACGTGGACGCCAAGGCCCAGGCGATGATCGCCGGCAAGCTGACGCCGGGCCTGCAGGTCTGCGTGCGCAGGAAGGGCGCGGTGGTGTTCTCCAAGGGCTTCGGCGCGGCCAATCTGGAAACCGCCACGCCGATGACGCCGGCCAGCGTCTGCCGCATCGGCTCGATCACCAAGCAGTTCACCGCCAGCGCGATCCTGCTGCTGGCCCAGGACGGCAAGCTCAGCCTGGACGACAGCCTGGGCGTCTACCTGCCCGACTTCCCCAACGCCTCGAAGCTGCGCATCCGGCGGATGCTCAGCCACACCTCAGGCCTGGGCAACTACACCCAGATCAATCCCCTGCAGTTCCTGCAGATGACCCGCACCGACCGGTCAGCCTCGGAGCTGGTCAAGGCGATGGCAGAGGCCAGCCCGACGCTGGCCTATGAGCCCGGCACCGACTGGCGCTACTCCAACACCGCCTTCGTCCTGCTGGGCGCGGTGATCGAGGCGGTCAGCAGCCAGAGCTACGCCGACGTCTTCCAGCAACGGCTGCTCACGCCCAACGGCCTCACCCACACCGCCGTCGACAACGCCGCCCGCGTCGTGCCGAACCGCGCGTCCGGCTATTCCAGCGCGCGGGTGGGCGCGAGCGGTTTCGACAACGCCTCGTTCATCGGCATGAGCTGGCCGGGCGCCGCGGGCAACCTGCGCTCGACGTGCGAGGACCTCTGCGCCTGGCATGGGGCGCTGCTGGGCGGCAAGGTGCTGCAGGCCGACAGCCTGAAGGCCATGCTGACGCCGGTGCGGCTCAACGACGGAAACCTGCCGATGGGCGGGCCGCCCGGCAAGCGCGCGCCCGTCTACTACGGCTTCGGGATCGGCCTCGATCCGCGCGACGGCAAGCCCAGCGTCTCCCACAACGGCGGCATCCAGGGCTTCGCCTCGCACCTGGAGACCCTGACCGACGAGCAGATCACCATCGCCACGGTCATGAACACCGACGGCGGCCCGTTCGCGCCCAAGGCGTTGGCCACCGCGCCCGGCGAGCTGGAAGCGGCGATCCGCAAGGCCGCCCGCGCCCTCTGACTGCTGCCAACCTCATGTCAGCAACCGCGCGCCAGAGCGTCGCGGAGGGTGGCGTCGCGCGGGTAGAAAACCTACCTTGGGACCATGTCCCAGGCCCCCACGACTCCCGGCGTCGCCGACATGTCGGGCTCGTTCGACTACGACGAGCAGACCATGCCGATGCTGTGGAAGCCGCACCGGCCGTCGCGGCCCGCCAAGTCGGAAGGCGGCAAGCTCTTCAAGCTGGTCAGCGACTATGAGCCGGCCGGCGACCAGCTGAGCGCGATCCCGGAACTCGTGGCGGGCGTCAACGCGCGCGAGCACGACCAGGTGCTGCTGGGCGTCACCGGCTCGGGCAAGACCTTCACCATGGCCAAGATCATCGAGCAGACCCAGCGTCCGGCCCTGATCCTGGCCCCCAACAAGACCCTGGCCGCCCAGCTCTACAGCGAATTCAAGAGCTTCTTCCCGGAGAACGCGGTCGAGTTCTTCGTCTCCTACTACGACTACTACCAGCCCGAGGCCTATGTGCCGCGGACCGACACGTTCATCGAGAAGGACTCCTCGCGGAACGAGCAGATCGACCGCATGCGCCACTCGGCGACCCGGGCGATCCTGGAGCGCGACGACGTGATCGTGGTGGCGTCCGTCTCCTGCATCTACGGCATCGGCTCGGTCGAGACCTACACGGCCATGACCTTCACGCTGGAGCCCGGCCAGAAGCTCGACGAGAAGCAGCTGATGAGCGACCTGGTCGCCCAGCAGTACAAGCGCAACGACCAGGCCTTCGAGCGCGGCACCTTCCGCCGCCGCGGCGACACCATCGAGATCTTCCCGGCCCACTACGACGACCGCGCCTGGCGCATCAGCCTGTTCGGCGACGAGATCGAGACGATCACCGAGTTCGACCCGCTCACCGGCAAGAAGACCGCCGACCTCAAGGGCGTGAAGATCTACGCCAACTCCCACTATGTGACGCCCAGGCCGACGCTCAACCAGGCCATCGGCCGGATCAAGGAGGAGCTCAAGGAGCGCCTCGACTGGATGGTCGCCGAGGGCAAGCTGCTGGAAGCCCAGCGGCTGGAACAGCGCACCACCTTCGACATGGAGATGATCCAGGCCACCGGGTCCTGCGCCGGCATCGAGAACTACAGCCGCTACCTCACCGGCCGCCGGCCGGGCGAGCCGCCGCCGACCTTCTTCGAATACATCCCGGAAAACGCGCTCTTGTTCGTCGACGAGAGCCACCAGACGGTGCCGCAGATCGGCGGCATGTACCGGGGCGACTACCGCCGCAAGTTCACCCTCGCCGAATACGGCTTCCGCCTGCCGTCGGCGATCGACAACCGCCCGCTCAAGTTCGAGGAGTGGGACGCCATGCGGCCGGACACGGTGCACGTCTCGGCGACGCCCGGCCCCTGGGAGATGGACCGCACCGGAGGCGTCTTCACCGAGCAGGTGATCCGCCCGACCGGCCTCATCGACCCGCCGGTGGAGATCAAGCCGGTCTCCAAGGACGGCTTTTCCCAGGTCGACGACGTCATCGACCAGGTCCGCCAGGTCGCCGCCCAGGGCTACCGCTCGCTGATCACCGTGCTCACCAAGAAGATGGCCGAGGACCTCACCGAGTACATGCACGAGCAGGGCCTGCGGGTCCGCTACATGCACTCCGACGTCGACACCCTGGAGCGCATCGAGATCATCCGGGACCTTAGGCTCGGCGCCTTCGACGCATTGGTCGGCATCAACCTGCTGCGCGAGGGCCTCGACATCCCCGAGTGCGGCCTGGTCGCCATCCTGGACGCCGACAAGGAAGGCTTCCTGCGCTCGGAGACCAGCCTGATCCAGACCATCGGCCGCGCGGCGCGCAACGTCGACGGCCGGGTGATCCTCTACGCCGACAGCATCACCGGCTCGATGGAACGCGCCATGGCCGAGACCAAGCGCCGCCGCGAGAAGCAGGAAGAGTACAACGCCGCCCACGGCATCACGCCGGCCAGCATCAAGAGCAGCATCAAGGACATCCTGGCGAGCCCCTACGAGAAGGACCGCGTCACCGTGCCGGTGGGCGTCGCCGAGGACGGCTCCAAGCCGTTCCTGGGCGACAACTTCAAGGCCACCCTGCGCGACCTGGAGGGCCGCATGCGCGCCGCCGCGTCCAACCTGGAGTTCGAGGAGGCCGCCCGCCTGCGCGACGAGATCAAGCGGCTGAAGATGCTCGACCTGGAGTTCGCCAACGACATCCTCACCGCCCAGGGCGAGGACGTGGACCGGGGCGCGGTCAAGCGCCTCAAGGCCGAAGCCAAGGCGGAAGCCGACGAGCGCTTCCGCAAGGCCCGGCTGGGGAAGCGGCGCTAAGCCCACCACAACTCAGGACGGCCAAAGTTGGGTCCGTCGCAGTGTTCCGCGCGCGCGTGTAGGCCGTTCCACGAACCGCAAGAACGAACTCTTCCCCGAGGCTCCGCGGCAGCGGAGGCTCAGTCTTTTGAACACCAAGACCACCAAGGGCGCGAAGACCACGAAGACGCCCAGCCTGTCCCGGCGCCGTAACCTTCGCCGACCTCTTCGTGATCTTCGTGGTCTTTGAGGCCTTCGTGTCCCCTTGGTGTTCTTGGCGATCTTGGTGGTTCGAACTGACTGAGCCTCCGCTGGCGCGGAGTCTCGGGGTCCCAGTCCCCTACAATTCAACCTGTCAAAGATCTTGAGTTCGCGTTTTGTTCAGGGTAAGGTGCGGCTGGACGAATGTCCAGGATTCTCGCCGCCGCGCTGGCGAACGCGGGTATTCAGCCCGCGCAATCTGAGTCATCCTCCCCGCACGCTGTTTGCAACCGGGGGGAACGCAGGATGGCCGAAGCGACCATGGGCGCCCGCGCAGGGATCAGCCCGCGCAAATTCTACATGATGATCGCCTGGACCTGCCTGGCCGTAGCGGTGCTGGGCTTCATGCCGACCTATTTCCTGCCGCTGGCGCAGAGCAAGTTCGACGCGCCGCCGATCGTCCACATCCACGGCCTGGTGATGTTCTCCTGGGTCGCCTTCTTCGTCGTCCAGGCCTCCCTGGTCTCGCGCGGCAACCTGCTCGCGCACCGCGCCTGGGGCGTGGTCGGGGTCTCGATCATCACCGCCATGGTGTTCATCGTCACCGCGGTGGTCAGCATGCGGGTGCGCCAGGTGTCGCAGCCGGGCGTGCCGGCCGCCATCACAGAGGGGACCAAGGCCTTCTCCTGGGTGACCATGGGCACGCTCTTCCTGGTCGTGCCGGCGTTCGTCGCCGCCATCGCCAACATCAAGCGGCCGGAGATCCACAAGCGGCTGATCCTGCTGATCACCGTCGCCATGCTGGCCGCGCCCATCGCCCGCTGGTTCCTGACCTTCCTGGCCCCGCCGCCCGACCCCAACGCCCCGCCGCTCCCGGCCGGCGTGGTCCCGGCCCCGCCGGTGCAGGTCGCCATCGCGCCCGCCCTGGTCGGCGACATCATCCTCCTGATCGCCATGACCTACGACTGGCGCACCCGCGGCCGCCCGCACCCCGTCTACCTGATCGGCGGCGCCATCCTGCTGATCCAGCAGGTGACCGTGGTGCAGGTGGGGCACTCAGCGGCGTGGGAGGCGGTGGCGACGTGGATCGGGAAGATGGCGGGGTAGCGGACAACGGCTCATTTGATACCGCAGATAGACGGGAACCGACTTTTCTCTATTGCCTTTATGATGTCTGGTATCATATGATGCCATCACGGATTTTGGAGAGGCACAATGATAACCTCCTGGCATAGGGGCGGCGGGCTTGGCCGTATCAAAAGATATCCGCCAGCAGCTCGCTCTGCTGGCGCGCTCTAGGGGAACGCGCGGTTCTATCTCTACCCAAAAAATGCCGTGCAAGTGGTCGCCGCTGGGCATCACTCAGCCCGGCACTAGCTTCCCATTCACTGACGATTCCGCCTGGACCTACGTCGCCGACGCCATCGACGCCGGCTGCGAGATCGCGACCATTGCGCTCGACAACCCCCCGGGGAAGATCGGCTACGTGATGTTGCTTGCAAGCGCCAACACAACGCCCATCTACGTCAAGCTACAATTGTTAAGTGGTCGAGTGCTTGGGCGAAGCTTCCATTACAGCGAATACACCGTATGGACGGAACCTACACAGAAAACAGAATGCTAAATTCGCCGCCTAACAACCAGCCAATCAGCAGCAAGCGTTGCGATATTTGCGGCGAAGGGACGGCGTCAGCCTCGCTTGTGGACCAAGAATTCCAGTACGGCGAGGGAGAAGACGCCGCGATCCTTAAGGCGCGGGTAGTCATGTGGTCTTGCGACGAGTGCGGCGAACAGTTCACCGAGGGTGACGCCGAAATCGCGCGGCATGATGCGGTTTGCGCGCACCTCGGCAGATTGAATCCCGCCGAGCTTCGTACAATCCGCGAATATTTGGGCTACAGCCAAGACGCTTGGGCGAATTTTACGAAGATCGGTGTCGCCTCAATCAAGAGATGGGAGACCGGCGGACAAATTCAAAACCCCGCGCTCGACCAATATATTAGGCTTTTGCAAAACCCTGAGGCCTACAAAATATTGCTCGGGCATAGCGTCTCGCCGTCGCAAGCAACCCCGCAATTTAGGACGCCTCTCACCGAGGGAGTACGTCAAAGGGCCAGGCTATTCGAACTCAGGCTTGAGCACGAAAAATAGAAGACGATGTTCATCACGTCATTTTATTCTTTCAAAGGTGGCGTCGGTCGGACGATGGCGCTGCTCAACACCGCCGTCTTTTTGGCCTCAAAAGGCCGCCGGGTTCTGGTCGTCGACTTTGATCTTGAAGCGCCGAGCTTACCCACATACGCGTCGTTGGGATGTGCACAAGGAACCCCGGGCGTCGTAGATTTCATCGCGAAATTTAAAGACACAAATTCGGCCCCAGACGTCTCAGAATACATCGCCCAATGTGACCTGGATGAAGCAGCGCTCTGGGTCATGCCAGCGGGCAGCGCAACAGAGTCTTATGGAATGCGCCTCCAGGCCATCGATTGGGCTGATCTATACCAAAATCACAACGGCTTCCTTTTGATGGAAGATCTCAAAGAGCAATGGCGCGCTCTAGATTTCGATTATGTTTTGATTGACAGCCGAACCGGCCACACTGACGTAGGCGGAATCTGCACGAGGCAGCTTCCCGATCTTGTCGTTGTTATGTTTGTTCCCAATGAACAAAATATTTCCGGCCTGGAAGAGGTCGTGGAGGGGATACGCTCAGAGCGGAGCCGAACAGGCGGCAAAGACATTTCTCTTCTGTTTTGTCCATCGAACGTGCCCGATCTGGATGACGAGAAAGGCATTCTCAAACTGCTTCTAGAGGACGCGAGTCGCCGCTTAAAATTCAACGCACCAGCTACAATAATCCATCACTATCCGAGTTTGGATTTGCTCGTCCAAAAGCCTTTCGTCAGTTACCGGCCAAACGCAAAATTATCTCATGAATATAGGGAGCTAGGATCCGCGGTACTGGCATCAAATCTCGATGACCGAGATGGCGCACTCATCAACATTAGGCGCGTGCTCAAGGAACTGCGAAATCCAGATTTTCGAGCCACGCCGTGGCGCCTTGGCGAATTCGCGAGCGTCACGTCTGCGGTTCGTCAATTCCACCTGAAGGATGCCGAGATCGCATATGAGCTCTCTCGTATTTTCTCGATCTTGGGCGATATGGAGGGGGAGCTAGATGCGCTTTCGATTGCGATCGAAGGCGGAGTCATGGTCGAGGAGTGCCTCCGCCGGAGGGGCGCGATACTCCTGCAGATAGGGCGTCGCGAAGAAGGCGTCCGCGATCTTCAAGAAGTGATCAGTCGAAGCGGCGCAAGTTCAATCGACGTGCTTCATGCTGCGGAGACCCTTCGTTCGGTTAGCAAAGACTGGGTGTCGGCGGTGGAGGACTCGCCGGCGGTGCGGAATCTCGACAGCGCATCCAAAAACTCGATTATCGACCTGCTTCTATCTAGCAAGAAGGGCTTGTCCAGAGCTATAGATCTCGCAGAAGAGATAATTGTAGATAAAACCACTACTCGTTTCGTTAGAACTTCGGCGAGAGTAAGCTTATCTCTGGCTTTGATTTCTTACGGCGAATTCAAGAAAGCTCTCAGCGTAATCGGAGTAAGCTTTAAGGACATCGTCAGAGGTGGGGTAGATGTTGTTGATCAGTTCAATTTTGCGATGGCCTCGTGGGGTGACAACGGAGAACCACCCGTAGAAATTTTTGATTTGATCGCGCGGGCCGCCTCGCCGAGCCGAGTGAACGATCCCAACTACAATCAATGCCTCGCCATGGCGAATTTCGTTTCTGGAAACACCGAAAAGGGATTTGAATTTATTCAAGCTGCGAGAGACGCGATGGAATCCTCGGGTAGGCCATTTAGTTGCTGGCGGTATCTCTACGCTACTCATCAAGCATTTTTGGCTGATTTGAATGCAATGGAACTCCAAGCGGAGAAGGGAAGAATTCAACCTCCGGTTCTCAAGGCTCGAAGAATAACGCGCTAGAGTTCAGATTTCGGGATGTTGAATGAGTTGATCTGGAAGCGCTCTGATTCCTTGATTCTCACGGCTGCCTCTCCCCTAGTGCGGCGTCATCATCATCGCGTCGGCGGGTTTGCCGGACTGGGCCTGGGCGGCGTTCAGGCCCTGGCGGTCCATCTGGCGGCGGCGTTCGGCTTCGGCCTGGGTCATGCAGACGCGGGTAGACAGCCGGCTGCCGGGCAGTTGCTCGGAATGGCACACCAGCGCGTTGGGGTCGGAGACCTTGGCGGTCGGGGCCTTGGCCGTGGCGGGCGGCGCGGCGCTGGGCGGCGTCGCGGCCGGCTCGGCCGCCGCCAGGATCGCGCCCGCGAGCATTGCGGCCAGCATCGGTCCCTCCTTCGCCTAGGCGCCAAACTCGGTTGGCGCCGCCAGTCTTGCTGGCGAATTCAAGCCCATAAAACCCGTCATCCCGGCCGCAGCGCCAGCGGAGAGCCGGGACCCAGGGGTTCAGGCTGTGCGGTCGCCCCTGGGTCCCGGCTCTACAGCCCGCAAACGCGGGCCTCCGGCCGGGATGACGGAGCGGTTTGCAAATTCCATCGGACAGGAACCCTACGCCCGACCCTCGCCCGCGTTAACCGCCCACTGTGTCCCCCACACCCCACCGCGCCCACAAGCGGCGCCGTTCATGCAGCGGTCAGGGAACCTGTGACGTAATCTGTACGTAACCGAGACATCACAGGGCCGAGGCCCTTCGCGGGTCATGGGGATCCGCGGGACCTCGAGGAACCTGGGATGTTCTTTTGAGGTGCTACCGTATGAGCCCGTCTCTGAGCGTAGTGGCCGACAACGACCTGCAGGCCGTGGCCGCTCCCAAACTTGAAATTGGCAAACTCGAAACCGCCAAGCCCGAAACCGTCGCCGAACGCGTGCGCCGGCTGCAGGCCGAGGCCAAGCAGCTGGCCAAGGACCACATCCACGCCCTGACCGCCGCGATCGCCGACGCCGAGCGCATGGCGGTCGAGATCGCCGAGGGCGGCGACGCCTACCCGGCCGGGGTGCGCGACCTCGCCCGCCGCTTCGCCGAAGACGCCGAGGCCCGGGTGCAGACCCTGGAAGCGATCACCGCGCGGGCCTGAGCCCAATCACCTACCGCTCATCCCGGTGAAAGCCGGGACCCAAGCGGAGTGGGTGATTTCGCGACGCGGAGCTGACAAGCACAGAGTCGGCTTGGGTCCCGGCTTTCGCCGGGATGAGCGCAATAGGCGCGTGCTCTCATCGCGACGCGTCCCGCCATCCATCCGTCCAGGCGGCCGCCCTCACAGCCGGACCTGCGAAATTCCTCGACTTCCGGCTCCACGCAGGCTACCGTGAACAGAACGAGAACTCTGGTCTTTGACACGGTGAACGCGCAGGTGGGGACATTCGCTACCCCATGCCATTGCGCTATCTCGCCGCCCGAAGGGGCGACGCGCCGTCAGCTCCCGGCGTTTTTGTGACGGGCGCCTACCGCGCCAGGTCGCCGAACTCCTTGCTCCGCCGCAGCCAGGCCGCCGCGTAGCCGCAGATCGGGGTGACCTTCAGGCCCTTCGCGCGGATGTCGGCGCTGAGCGCCGCCATCAGGCGGCCGGCCGCGCCGGCGCCGCGGAGCGCCTCCGGCGCCTCGACGTGGTCGATGAAGATGCGGTCGCCGGCCTTGCGGTAGTCGGCCCAGGAGGTCTGGCCCTGCTCGTCCAGCTCGTAGCGGCGGCCGGTGTCGCGTAGCTCCATCTTGGGCTCTGACATAACCTGTTCTCCTGCGGCCGGATCGCGCCTAGCCTCGTAGAACAACTGGGCATGGGATGGGAGGGTTCAAGATGAAGCGCATGGTTCTGGTCTCGGGCATGGCGGTGCTGGCGCTCGCCGCCTGCAGCAAAAAGACCGACACCGCCGCGACCGGGACCGCGGCCCCGGCCAACGCCACGGCGCCTGCGTCCTCCGGGCCGATGGGCCTGCCGTCGCGCAAGGCGGGGCTGTGGGAGCAGACGCTCATCTCCGACCGAAGCGACAAGGCGGGCGGCGACAAGGGTATCCGCCAGACGATCAGCATGTGCCTGGACGCCGCCTTCGACCAGAAGATGAAGCTCTGGGGCAGCCAGGCCGGCCGGTCGGCGGAAGGCAAGCCGAACTGCAGCGAGGAACGGATCACCCAGCATCTGGGCGGCGGCTGGGACTTCCACGCGGTCTGCGCCATGGGCGAGAGCGGCACGGTCACCTCCGACGGCCAGGCGACCGGCGATTTCGGCTCGCACTACACGGTCAACGTCACCTCGACGACGGCGGGCTCGCCGATGGCCCAGGCGAACGGCGTGCACAAGATGAGCATCGAGGGGACCTGGAAAGGCCCCTGCCCGGCCGACATGAAGCCCGGCGACATGCGGATGGGGAACGGCATGACCATCAACATGGCCGGCGGGACGCCCACCATGGTCGGCGGCCCCGGCGGCGCCGACATGGCCAAGATCCGCGCCGAAGCCATGAGCGGCCACGTGGACAAGGCCGACATCGCCAAACTCCGCGCCCAGGCGGAAGCGATGCGGAAGCAGAGCGGGCAGTAGGTTCGGAGAGAGCCCGGAAAGAGGATTCAACCACGGACGCACACAGACGCACACGGACGCGCCTTGCCCTAGCGAGCTCGGCTCGCCTTCTGATCCTAGGCAGAGCTCATCGGCAGATAGCCTTCGGCCTTTCAAGCGGCAGGACGCGTCCGTGTGCGTCTGTGTCCGGCCGTGGTTCTGCTTTGCCTATGCTCTTTCCGTGGCCGAATAGCTGAGGTCAGGCCACCCCGGCGCCTAGACCAGCTCAACCGCCATGGCGGTGGCTTCGCCGCCGCCGATGCAGAGGCTGGCGACGCCCTTTTTGCCGCCGCGGGCTTCGAGGGCGGAGAGCAGGGTGGCCAGGATGCGCGCGCCTGAGGCGCCGATCGGGTGGCCGAGCGCGCAGGCGCCGCCGTTGACGTTCAGCTTGGCGCGGTCGATGCCGAGGTCGCGCTCGGCGATCATGGCGACCACGGCGAAGGCCTCGTTGACCTCGAACAGGTCGACGTCGGCGACGCTCCAGCCGGCGCGCTTCAGGCACTTCTGGATGGCCGGAACCGGCGCGGTGGTGAAGAGGCCCGGCTCATGGGCGTGGGCGGCATGGGCGGCGACGCGGGCGACGATGGTCATGCCCAACCGTTTGGCGACGCTCTCGCGGGTCATCACCAGGGCTGCGGCGCCGTCGCTGATCGAGCTGGCGTTGGCCGCGGTGATCGCGCCGTCCTTGGCGAAGGCGGGCTTCAGCGTCGGGATCTTGGCCGGATCGGCCTTGGCCGGCTGCTCGTCGTCGACGATCAGCACCGCGCCCTTGCGGGTGACCACCTCGAAGGGGACGATCTCGCGGGTGAAGGCGCCGCTCTGCGTGGCCGCCTTGGCGTTGTTGAGCGAGCGGATGGCGAACTCGTCCATGGCCTCGCGGGTGAACTGGTACTGCTTGGCGGTCTCCTCGGCGAAGGAGCCCATCAGCCGGCCGGGCTCATAGGCGTCCTCCAGCCCGTCCAGGTACATGCTGTCGTAGGCGGTGTCGTGGCCGATGCGGGCGCCGGCGCGGTGGTTCTTCAGCAGGTAGGGGGCGTTGGTCATGCTCTCCATGCCGCCCGCGACGATGATCTCGGCGGTTCCGGCGGCGAGCGCGTCGTGCGCCATGATCGCGGCCTGCATGCCCGAGCCGCACATCTTGTTGACCGTGGTGGCCTCGACCGATTTCGGCAGGCCGGCCCCGATGGCGGCCTGCCGCGCCGGCGCCTGGCCCAGGCCCGCCGGCAGCACACAGCCCATGACGATCTGCTCCACCGCGTCCCCCGACGCGCCCGAGCGCTCGACGGCGGCGCGCACGGCGGCTGAGCCAAGCTCGGTGGCTTTCACCGGCGCGAACACGCCCTGGAAGCCGCCCATGGGGGTGCGGGCGTAGGAGGCGATGACGACGGGGTCGGAGGCGGAGGTGCTGGTCATGGGGCGGGATATAGCGATCCGCCCGCCCCTTCTCCAGCGCTAGTGGTGTTTGTGGTTGAGCCCCTTGAGCGTCTCGGCCAGCCGCGCCTCCTTGCCGACCTTGCCGCCCTTCTTGGCCGCGGCGTGCAGCTTGGCGGCGGGGATCTTCTCGTCCTTCGGCACGTGCAGGGCCTCGTGCAGCTTGCCCTTCTTCCTGGTCGCGCCGGCGATCCACTTCTTCGTGCTGGCCATGGGAGGTCTCCTTTGCGGAGCCAAACCCGCGAGGCAGCCTAGAGGTTCGCCCGCACGGTCGACGCAATGAAGCCGCCGCCCAGAACCCTGGTTTCGGCTTCCGGGGCGTAGAGCGCGCAGGCCTGGCCCGGCGCGACGCCTTCCTCCGGGGTGTCGAAGACCACGGCCGGCGCGCCGTCGATCAGCGCCAGGCGGCCCAACGCCGGCTCGCGGGTGGAGCGGACGCGGGCCAGCACCGGGCGGCCAGTTTCGCAGGCGGCCGCGAAGGCCGGACCGTCGCCGATCCAGTTTACTTCCTTGAGCGTCAGGCTGTGGGTCAGCAGGGCCTCGCGGGGGCCGACGATCACCTGGCGGGTGTCGGCGTCAATGCGGACCACGAACAGCGGGTCGCCCACCGCGACGTTCAGGCCCCGGCGCTGGCCGATGGTGTAGCGGGTGACGCCCTCGTGCTGGCCGAGCACCCGGCCGTCCATGTGGACGATGTCGCCCGGCAGCGCGCCTTGCGGACGCAGGCGGTCGATGACCGTGGTGTAGCGGCCTTCGGGGACGAAGCAGATGTCCTGGCTGTCGGGCTTGTCGGCCACGGCCAGACCCAGCTCGGCTGCGGCGGCGCGCACGGCGGGCTTGGGCAGGCCGCCCAGCGGAAAGCGCAGGTAGTCGAGCTGTTCGGCCGTGGTGGCGAACAGGAAGTAGCTCTGATCGCGGTTGGAATCCGCGGCTCTGTGGAGCTCTGGCCCTGCGGCGCCCACGTCGCGGCGGACGTAGTGGCCGGTCGCCATGGCGTCCGCGCCCAGGTCGCGGGCGACGTCCAAGAGGTCGCGGAACTTCACCGTCTGATTGCAGCGCACGCAGGGGATCGGGGTCTCGCCGCGCAGATAGGCGTCGGCGAAATCCTCCATCACTTGGTCGCGGAAGCGGCTCTCGTAGTCGAGGACGTAGTGCGGGATGCCCAGGCCCTCGGCGGCGGTGCGCGCGTCGTGGATATCCTGGCCGGCGCAGCAGGCGCCCTTCTTCTGGATCGCCGCGCCATGGTCGTAGAGCTGCAGCGTCACGCCGATCACGTCGTAGCCCGCCTTGGCCAGCAGGGCCGCGGTCACCGTCGAGTCCACCCCGCCGGACATGGCCGCCACGATCCGTGTTCCCGCGGGCAGGCGCACGGCCTCGCGCGCGGCGGCGATGAGGCCGTCGCTGAGGCTCGCGGTGGTGAGAACGGGCGCGTTCATGGGGCCCATATAGCCATCCCTCCCCGTTTTGGGGAGGGTGGCGAGCGATTGCGAGACGGGTGGGGAAGTGTGGGCCGGATCGCTGAATCGGCGCTTGAACGCGACTGCCCCACCCGACCTCGGCTTCGCCTCGGCCACCCTCCCCTAAAGAGGAGGGAGGGCTAGCCGGCCGGCAGCAGGGTCAGCAGGCTGTCGCTCTGCAGGGACTGCAGCACCTTGGCCGAGGCCTGGACCGAGAGCTGGGCGTTGGCGAGGTCGGTGGCGGCCTTGGCCATGTCGGCGTCGGTGATGTTGCCGATCATGCTGGTGAGCGTGTTCTGCTGGGTGACCAGGTTCTTGCCCACGGTCTCCACCTGCTGCTGCACCAGGCCGTTCTGGGCGGCGGACGAGGTCAGGTTGGTGCCGATGGTGGTCCAGTTCTGCATGGCGGTGGTCAGGAAGGTCGCCTGGGCGGCCGTCAGCGGACCGTTGAGCGGGCCGTTGGGGCCGTCGTTGTAGGCCTGGATCGCCTGAAAGGCGGTGAGCATCGGCGTACCCAGGTTGCTGGCCAGCTGGCCGGTGGTGACGGTGGTGGAATCGTCCAGCTTGGCCTGCACCGCGTAGCTGTCGTTCTTGAAGAAGCTGGCGATCGGCGGGCCGGCGGTGAGGTCGGTCATCTGCTGGGCGGTGACCGGCTGGGTGTTGATCTGGCCGCCGGCGAACAGGTACTTGCCGTCGAACTGGGTGTTCAGCCCGCTGACCGCGGTCTGGAACTGGTTCTGCACCTCCTGCATGAAGGTGTCGGCGTTGTTGGAGGCGAGCGCATCGGCGATCGCCTGGCGCACCGCCGTGGCGGAGTCGGCGACCGCCGTCAGCCCCTGATCCTGCTGGGTCAGCTTGGCGGCGATCTGGCTGTTCTGGGCCTGATAGTTGGTGATCCGCGCGTCGACCGACTTCATCGCCGTCAGGGTCTCGGCCTGCTGGGCGAAGGCCTTCAGGTCGTTGCCGTTCTTGGTCGATGAGACGCGGTTTTCGGCGTTGGTCTGCGCATTCTCGGCCGCCATCAGGTTGGCCAGGATGGCGGAGTATTGTCCGGCGGTGGATACGCGGTCGACCATGGTGTGGTCCTCTTAAGATCGGGCTGGGCTTGGCGCCCGGCTAGTTCACAACGGCGAGCAGGGCGTCGAAGACGTCCTTGGTGGCTTGGATCATGCGGGCGTTGGCCGAATAGGCCTGCTGGAAGGTGGTCAGATTGACGAGCTCTTCGTCGATATTGACCCCCTGGACGGACTGCAGCTTGGCGTTCGCCTCGGTCTGGACGGCGGTGGCGCTCCCGGACTGGCTCGACGCCGTCGCGGCGTCGCGGCCAAGCGAGCCGCCGAACTGGGCGGCGTAGGCGTTCAGCGACATGTTGACGTTGCCCAGGTCGCCGGCCGCCTTGAGTAGCGTCGCCGTCTGGGTCGCCTGCGAGAGCGCCAGCGCCCCGGACCCGTCGCCCGGCGCGACCGCGGGCGTGCCCGCCGCCGCGCCAAGGTTGAGCGTCGCGAACGGGACCAGGGTCGGATTAGCCGAAAGCGTCGGGTTGACCTCGTAGTTCCCCGCGCGCGCCGAGCGCACGCTGGTGCCCAGCCCGAACAGCTGGCTGATCGAGGGCCCGCCGACGCCGCGCGCGGTGGTGTCCTGCGCGACGCTCAGCTGGGCGTTCTGCGGCGCGGTCCCGGTGAAGGTGAGGTTCCCCTGGGCGTCGAGGCTGAAAGCCCCGTAGAGGCCGACGCCGGTGGCGTTGTTGTTGAGCGCGTTGACCAGGTCGCCGACGGTCGGGTTGCCGGCTGGCGGCACGGCCACGGTGACGGTGCGCAGCGGATTTCCCGCCGGCGTCGAGAGCTGCAGGGTGATGGTCGAGCCGGGCGCGAACCCGTTGGCGTCGCCCAGGGTGAGCCCGGTGTCGTAGGTCGAAAGCCCGGTGGCGCTGACCACGTCGTTGAGGCCGAAGAACTGCGAGAAGCCCTGGCCGGCCTTCTGCGATGTGCCCTCGTCGATGGCGACGCCGTTGCCGCCGGCGGCCGAGATCGACAGCGCGCCATTGGCGAAGCTCGCCGTGCCGGAGGCGCCGAGCGCGGTGTTCAGGCTGGTGACGAAGTTGGCCGGCGTGAAGGCGACGCCCGGCCCGCCGTTGACGCTCATGGTGCCGGCGGTGAAGTCGATGGCGACGGTCTTCTGCACCACCCCGTTGGCGTCGGTGATCGCCACCGTCGAGGCGCCGGTGAAGTTGCTGGCCGCGGTGGTCGAGTCGAGGCCGGTGTTGCGGCCGGTGAGCGAGGCCGGCGGCGGCGAGGCGGTGGCCGCGTTGCTGGCGGCGTTCAGCTGCTGGGCGGTGCGCGAGACGAACTCGCCCAACTGATCCGACACGCCCGGCAGCTTGGTGTTGCGCAGGTCGAGCAGGCCGCGGATCTCGCCGGAATTGATGGTGATCGGCTGCGGCGTGGGCACGCCGCCCGGCGTGGTCGCCGTCAGGTAGCCCGGCGTGGTGGCCGAGGAATTGTAGGCGATCTGCGAGGCGCCGCCGTCGCCGACCAGCTGGATGCCCTCGGTGGAGCGGATCGTGACGCCACCCTGCGCGCGCGGCGCGACGTTGATGTTGATCAGGCCGGAGAGGGTGTTCAGATCCTGCTGTTGGATGTTCTCCGAGCCCGTGGAATCGCCGCCGCTCACCTTGGCGCGGGCGATGTCGCTGTTCAGGCTGTCGATCTGCTGCAGCAGGGTGTTGATCTGGGAAACGTCATTGGTCACCTGGCTGTCGACGGCGCCCGAGAGCGCGTTGACCTGGGTGTTGATGCTGTTGGCGTCGCTCAGGAAGTTGCCGACCGTGGTCAGGGCCTGGCCGCGTAGCAGGCTCGACGAAGGGTCGTCGGCGGCGCTGGCGAAATTGGCCGAGATGTTATCCGGCATGTTGAAGAAGTAGTCGCTGGTCGTGGGGTCGCCGAACAGCGACTGCACGTTGTCGAGGAACTGCGAATAGATCGAGTAGCGGCTGGAGTCGGAGCCGGCGGTCATGCTGGCCGACTGCAGGTACTGGTTGGTGACCCGCTGGACGCCGGTGATATCGACGCCCACGCCGGCGCCGTTGACCACCTGCTGCTGCTGGGTGACGGTCTTGCGCGTGTAGCCAGGCGTGTTGACGTTGGCGATGTTGTCGGAGATCGCGTTCAGGGCCGCTTGCGCAGCGCTCAGCCCTGAAGTCGCGGTCTGCAGGATGCCGTTGAGGGACATCGGGTTTAGGTCTCCGCCCGGCAAAGGCTGACGTGCCGCCCGGCGAATTCTGCCGAGGCTGCAACGAACGCCCACATGAGGCGCCGGGAAATCTTATTTGTTTTCAACATGGTCCCTTCTGGGAGCCGGTGAGATCGTGTGGTTAACCGCAAGACCGGCGCCAGTTCGCAGATGGGCGGCGAACGGCCCGCGCCGGACGGCCTGACCGGGCCACCCGGCGGGCGGCAGGAAACGCCCCATGCGGCGCCGAATGGCTCGGCAATTTCCGCTCTCACCCCTCCCCAGGCGCCGGGGGTGATGGGGTGATTAAATGTGCAAAAACAACGACCTGACGAGTTGGCGCAAAGGTTGCTCCAGCTTGTCCGAATGTACCCGGCGCAGCAGGCGTCCGCTTCATCCCCCATCCGAAAGCGTCACAAGCGCATGTCCGCCGCCGCGATCAACACCGCCACGACCCCAGTCCCCGGCGCCACCGGCGCGGCGGGCCCGACGGCGGGCTTGGGTACGGGCGCGGCGCATGGCGCTCAGGCGAGCGGCCTGCCCGCGATCTTTCAAGCCATGCTGGCCACCCTGGCGCAGGCGGAAGACGCCGCCACCGGCGGCGCGGCCTCGGCCCAGGTGACCGCCGGCGGCAAGCTGCTGACCGGAACCATCAAGGCCGGGACCATCAAGACGGCGACGCCCGACGACGGCAAGACCAAGGCCAAGACCGCCGGCGCCGCGGACAGTCAGGCCGCCGCCGCGACGACGGGGACTGCGACGACCGGAGCTGCGACCGCGCCCGACGCCACCGTCGCCCTGCTGGTCCCCGCCGTCACGACGGCGCCCGCGCAGGTCACGCCCAAGACCGCCGAGGGCGGCGAAGAGGCGACTGACCAGGCGACGGTCCCGACCGGCGTCCTCAGCGGCAAGGTCCGCGCCCTGCCCGTCGCTACGCCGCTCGTTCAGACCGCCGACGCCGGCGACGCCGCCAAGACCGCCACAGCCAAGACCGCGGTGGCCGCCGCCGCCCTGGCCCCGAGCGGCGCGGCGGTGAACGCCAACGAGAAACCCGACGCCACGCCGGCGCAGACGCAGACCCAGACGCAGGCGCAAACGCAGACTGCGCCGGCGATCCCGGCTCCAACCGACCCCGCGGCGGCCGCTCCGGCCGCAGCCGGCGTCCCGGTCGCGCCAGCGTTGCTCGCCGCCAACGCCGCCACAACGCTTGCTTCCAACGCCAAGACCGCGACCACCCCGACGCCCGTGGACGG
>Ga0070730_10000095_pt1 | contig 112774 bp, 109 predicted proteins | sample Coa_R1_3_FD_66447 | JGI IMG/M metagenome (GOLD analysis project Ga0070730, IMG submission 66447) | Surface soil microbial communities from Centralia Pennsylvania, which are recovering from an underground coalmine fire - Coalmine... | ecosystem: Environmental > Terrestrial > Soil >... | reverse complement strand
GCCCACAATGCGCAGGCGTGGGCCTGGCGCCCTCTGGCTTAGCTGCAATCTCCACCACCCTGCTCGCGGTGGCCAAGGCCGGCGACCACATCCTGGTCTGCGACAACGCCTACCGTCCGACCCGCAATTTCTGCAACGGCATGCTCGCCCGCTACGGCGTCGAGACCACCTATTTCGATCCTTTGATCGGCTCAGGCATTGAAGCATTGTTCAAGCCGAACACGCGCGCGGTCCTGGTCGAAGCGCCCGGCTCGCAATCCTTCGAGATGCCCGACATTCCCGCCATTGCTGGCGTCGCGCATGCGCGCGGCGCGCTGGTCATCGACGACAATACCTGGGCGACGCCGCTGTATCATCGCTCGCTCGAGCTCGGCGTCGACATCAGCATGCAGGCTGGCACCAAATATATCGGCGGCCATTCCGACATCATGTTCGGCACCATCTCGGCCAACGCAACGGCTTGGCCGATCATAGCCGAGAACATCCGCCTGCTTGGCGTTTGCGCCGGGCCCGACGATGTCTATCTCGCGCTGCGCGGCATGCGCACGCTGTCGGTGCGGCTGGCGCAGCATTACCGCTCGGGCCTCGAGATGGCCCGGTGGCTGGCGCGGCGTCCGGAGGTGCTGCGCGTGCTGCACCCGGCACTTGAAAGCGATCCGGGGCATGCGATCTGGAAACGCGATTTCACCGGCGCCTCTGGCCTGTTCAGCATCGTGTTGCAGCCCAAGCCGCAAAAGGCCGTCGATGCCATGCTGGACAGCTTAAAGCTGTTCGGGATGGGCTTCTCCTGGGGCGGCTTTGAAAGCCTCGCCATCCCCTTCGATTGCAGCGAGTATCGCACCGCGACCAAATGGGCGCCGGGCGGGCCGACGCTTCGGCTGCACATCGGGCTTGAAAACCTCGACGACCTGAAGGCCGATCTCGATCGCGGCTTTGCCGTGTTCAACGCGGCGTAAGCCGCTCCGGCCGCTTAACTTGCCCCTTTAGTCTCGCCCCAGGGTTCGCCCGCGAGTAGCCGCCGAGCCAGCGCTGCGGCGTACGCCTCGAGCAGGGCCTCCCCTTTTTCTGCCGACGCCTTTCTCGCATCGCCGGCCACGCCGGACGCCGTAAGCTCCGCAAACGAGCGAAACCGCTTGAGTGAGGGTTGCAGCGATCCCGCAATGTCGAATACCGGGCCGTGCGCTTGGCTCAGATGGGTTCGATCGACGAGATCGGGATGCGCAGCCATCATCATGGACGTCTCGGCCTCGCACGCATGCATCACGCCTTTCTGATCCTCGAGAATTTGGGCGGCTTCCTCCACGCCTTCCATGAAATAGGTGGCCGTAGCGATCGGGGCGCCGAGTTCGCGCGTCAATTCGCCCGTGAAGGCGGCCAATGCCTGGATGTTGCCGCCATGTCCGTTGACCAGAACGATGCGCCGAAAGCCCGCCTGCAACACCGAGCGACACAAATCCCGCAGCACCGCGTAGTAGGTTGCAAGGGCAATGGAGAATGTGCCGCCAAACGCCACATGATGATCGGCCAGCCCGAACCAGACAGTGGGCGCGACCACGACCGGCTGCCCGGGAGCGAGCTTGCGCGCCGCGCGAAGGCACACTTCGCTGCACAGAAAGCTGTCCACCCCCGTTGCCAGATGCGGTCCATGTTGTTCGGTCGAGGCGACCGGCAACAACACAATGGCATCACTGGCGGCAAGGGCGCGGAGCGCGGCGGCGGACAATCGGTTCCAGGCTATTTCGGTCACGCCAGGTCTCCCATTGAGGTCCGCAGGTCAGCGATCCAGCGTCTGCGATCCCTTGCCGCGGTTCTTCCAGATCAGCATGATGTTTCTCAGATAGATGACAGTCGCCAACCCCTGTCCGAGAATTATGATCGGCTCGCGCTTTGCGATGCCGTAGGTCAACGTCATCAACCCACCGCCCATCGAGCAGAACCAGAACGCCATCGGCACCACACTATTGCCGGCACGCTCGCTCGCAATCCATTGCACCAGAAAGCGCGCGGTGAAGAACAACTGCGCGACCAGGCCGAAAGCCAGCCAGAAATCGAACTTGGCGACGAAGACGTCGTAGAGATAATCGCTCAACGCCTGGCCATATTGAATGATCATCACTTCACCTCGGTCACGTCGGGCGTCGGCTTTTTGCGACGGATCAGCCACCATACGCCGCAGAGATCCATGATCCCGATCCAGAGCCGGTCAAAGAAGCCGTAGTTGGACACGCCGGAATGGCGCGGCCGGTCAATGACGTCGACATAGTCGATCTCGAAACCTTCCCGGCGCATCAGCGCAGGCAGGAAGCGATGCAGCCCGTCGAAATACGGCATCATCAGGAACACATCGCGCCGGAACGCTTTCAGCCCGCAGCCGGTATCACGGGTGCCATCCTTCAGGATCGCTTTGCGGACCGCGTTGGCGACGCGCGACTGCAGCTTCTTGAAGCCAGTGTCCTTGCGTCCGACGCGCTGGCCGGCGATGAGGCCGACGCGAGCACCGCCTCTTTCGAGAGCCGAGATCAGATCGGGCAGGAAGACGGGATTGTTCTGGCCGTCGCCGTCGAGCGTTGCGACGATCGCACCGCGCGCCGCGCGGACCCCGCTCCGCACCGCGGCCGACTGGCCGGCGGATTTCGCGTGGCGGAGCTGGCGCAGATTGGTGCGCTCCTTCATCGCGCCCGCGAGCCGCTCGGCGGTCGCATCCGTCGAGCCGTCATTGACATAGATGATTTCGTAGGCCCAGCGGCCGTCGAGCGCGGCTGCGATCTCCGCAATCAGCGGCGCGACATTATCCGCCTCGTTCCGCACGGGGACGACGATGGAGACCGCGACTTCGGTGTCGGAGGACGGCAAGTGGAACGCTCAGGCTCATCGAGTGAGTTTGACCGGCGGCAGAGAACAGCCTCGTCCGCGCGCTTATCGCGTCCGGACGAGGCTCGCAACCCCTTGAAAGGCGCTATCGCGGGACAATTTTGCCGTTTTCGCCAATGGTAAAGCCAAGTCCACGCACTGCAAACCAATGGCGCACCGCGAGCGCGCCGACGATACCGATGACCGTGCCGCCAACAACGTCACTCGGATGATGGGCGAGCAGCACGAGACGGCTGGCTGCGATAACGACCGCATAGATAAACAGGGGGATGCGCAACCGCGGCCAGATGGCGGCCGCGCCGACAGCGAGCGCAAACGCCGCCACTGAATGCGCCGAAGGAAAGCTGAAATAAGCCTGGGTTCCCGTGAACGGCGCGAAGTTGAAAGGATTGGCCTTCCCGCCGACAAAAGGCCGGCCGCGCCCGACGATATATTTGATGACCTCTGTCGAGGCGACCGGCAACGCCACCGCGAACAGCAGAAATTCGATACGGCCCGCAAAGTGTAGCAGTTTCGCGCGCGCGTCGCCGCGCACGAATGGAAACGCCAGCGCCAGAACGGCCAGCGCGGCCGCGAGCGCCGCGATCAGGTAGGAGTCCCTACCGAAATCGGTGACGACTCGCGCCGGCCAGACGCTCGGCGCGCCGCGCGGCGGCATCAGGCCGATCTCCGTCGCGTCGAAGCCGAACATCAGCGCCACGACCAGCACGGCGCCGATTCCGATCAGCCACAGCGCCTGCCGGCGCAGGCGCTGGACCGCTTCGGCACGCTGTGGCGCAGCAGGCTTGCGCACAAGCTGCGTCGCCGAACGTCCGATCAACGCGACAAGTTGCGCGGCATAAGGCTCGGTCTCACCGATGCCGGACGGCACGCTCATCTTACTGCGTGCCTTCGGCGCGGAAGATCACGATCGAGACCGAATTGCCCCGCGAGATATTATAGCCCTCGATCCGACGCGCGACATTGTATCGTAACCCGATCGCTTCCGCCCGTTCCACGAAGGCCCGCTCGGAGCGCTGTTCCACCAGCGCGAAGCGGCAGCCTCCCTGGTTCAGGAAATCCGCGGCGCCTGAGCCGTCGGTCAACAGCGTCGAAGTATCGGTCATGAACACGAGGCTCGGCTCGTCAAAGCCGGCCGAGGCGAGTCTCGGCTTGACGCAGACGGCATAGCGTAGCGCGTGCGCGATCTCGGCGCTCGGAAACAGCGTGTTCAGCCTCGGCAGCACCACGCCGTAGACGGCGAAGGCGAGTGCAAGCGCGGCCACGATCGCGTTCAGCAGCGAGCGCTCGGCGCGGCCGTCCTCATAGAGCCACCAAGCGAACAGGCCAAGGATCATCGCGGCGGCAAATATCGGCCATGCCAGGAACAGCGGCTGGCGCCTCAAGATGACGGCGCCGACGATCGAGAGCACCGCGGCAAGCGCGGGAATTGCGAACCACCAGGCCGCCCCCCTGATCAGCCAGGAGCGCGACAGTACGCGCCGCTCCAGCACACCGGCGGTCAGGATCGCGATCGCCGGATAGAGCGGCAACACGTAATGCGGCAGCTTGGTCAGCACCAGTTCGAATACGATCCATGACGGCACCAGCCAGGCGAGCAGATATTGCGCGCCCGGCTCGCGCCGCGCGCGCCAGACCGCCGGCGCCGCCATGCCCGCAAGCGGCGCGCCAGGCCAGAACGTGATCCAGAACAGCAGCAGGTAAAGCCCGGGCGGCGCCCCATGGGACTCCTGCGCCGCGAGTTTGCTCAACATGTCGCCACCGACGGAATCGGCGAAGAAGGCATCCCCCGCGCGCATGTAGATCGCGATGAACCAGGGCAGCACCAGCACCAGCATCCACATCAGCCCCCAGACCGGGCGCAGCCGCCAGAGCCAGGAGGCGCCGCGATCGAGGATGGCGAGGGTCAGGATGGTGAGCCCCGCAAACATCAGGATCAGCGGCCCCTTGAGCAGGATGCCGCCGGCGACCGCGGTCCAGAAGATTGCCGGCCAACTCCACGGCGGATGCTCGGGATCCTCACCGCGCTGCCAGGACAGATAGACCCGCGCCAGCGCGCCCATCGCCGCCACCACGGTGAGCAGCAGCATGGCGTCGGTCTTGGCGAGCCGCGCCTCGGCGGACAGCAACACCGAACTGCACATCATCAGCGCGGCGAACACCGCACCGCGCCGCGTCACGAAGGCGAGCGCCGCCCAATAGGTCAGGAGCACGGCGCCCATCGCACCGATCAGCGATGGCAGCCGGTAGACCCAGATGCGAACTTCCGCCCTCCGCAGCCCGAGCGCCTTCAACGTCTTCACCGCCCCCGCCTGCATCCAGTAGATGCCGACTGGCTTCTTGTAGCGCACGTCGTTCTGGAAGCGGATGTCGACGAAATCGCCGGTCTCGACCATCTGCTTGGTCGCCTGCGCAAAGCGCGCCTCGTCGCGATCGACCGGCGGGATGTTGAAAAATCCCGGCAGGAAAAACAGTGCGCCGCACACAAGCAGAAACGCGATCGCACGCGCGTGGCTGGCGGTGACAAAGTCAATCATCCGCATCAGCCGGTCGCCGGGATTGACCAGGTTCTTGGACTGGTTCTTGGGCTCGCGCGGGACGCCAAAACGGGGGCGGGAATAGCTCTCGACCATGGTTCCGCATACGCTGAAACCATCGTCGGGACAACCGGTTAGGCTGCCCTCATTGGATTCTTACAACAACTGTGTCCGCAGCGCCCGTTGCGTCGATCACGGTGACCCGCGCAAAGCCGGGTCCGGGCGGATCGACCAGACGCTGCCGCCGTCCGTCGATCTGTCCGACCGCCCGCCCGTTGACCAGAACCGTCATCGGCAGCGCGCCACCCGCGACACGGACGGGCATCGGGGTGATATCAGCGGCGTTGGAACGGTCGACGTCGATCCGCGAGCCGTTCAGTGGGAACTGGATGTGCAGTGCCTGCTCACCGCCGGTCAGGAGCAATTCGCCCATGGGACGGAACCGTCGCAAGGGAAGCGGTAGCTTTGCGTTCGTTGCAATCAGCGCCCCCTTGGGTGCTTTCGGCAGCGGCGCCGGCAATCTGCCGGTGCGCGCAAAGGCGTCGAACAGGATCGGCGCCGCCGCGACGCGGCCGATCAGACCCGGCATTGGCGCACCGTCGGGACGGCCGACCCACACGCCGATGGTGAGGCGCCCGTCGAAGCCGACCGACCAGGCATCCCGATAGCCGTAGCTGGTGCCGGTCTTGAAGGCGATGCGGCCGCCGACACCGTTTTCCGGAGGCGGCGATCCCATGAGGACGTGGGCGACCTGCCAGGCCGCGACCGGATCCATCAGCCGCTGGGGTTCGCGGGTGTCAGGTCCATCGATGATTTCGCGGAGCGGCTTTGTCGTGCCGAGCCGCGGCAGCCCGGCATAGAGCAGCGCCAGATCCTGCAACGTCACGCCCACGCCGCCGAGCCCCATCGCGAGCCCCGGCGCCTCGTCCTTCGGCAGCACCAGGTTGCCGCCGGCCTGCGCCAGGCGCGCGGAGAGCCGGCTCGAACCGACACGGTCGAGCAGTTCGATGGCCGGCACGTTGAGAGAGAACTGCAGCGCGCGTTTCACCGGCACCGTACCCTGATAGGTCAAGTCGAAATTCTCCGGCGCATAGGAGCCGAAGCGGATGGGACGGTCCTCGATCAGGCTTTCCGGATTCACAAAGCCGTCCTCAAAGGCGAGGCCGTAGATGAACGGCTTCAGGGTCGAGCCCGGCGAGCGCACCGCGCGCGTCATGTCGACCTGCCCGGCCCGGCTCGCGTCGAAATAGCCGGCCGAGCCGACGCGGGCGAGCACGTCGCCGCTCGCATTGTCGATCGCGATGATCCCGACCGAGATGTTTTGACCGAGCGCAATGGCGCGATCGCGTGCCAACGACTCCAGCGCCTTCTGCAGGCTTTCGTCGAGTGTCAATCGAATGACCGGCGTATCCTTCATGATGGCGATGGCCTGGTCGGCCGAATGCGGCGCCAGGATCGGCATCGGCCGGCGCAGCTTCGGCACCGGCGCTTCCTTCGCTTCGACGGCATCCTCTTGGGTGATGCGCCTCTCCTCGACCATGCGGTCGAGCACGCGGTCGCGCGCGGCGAGTGCCGCATCCGGATAGCGGTCGAGCCGCCGCGTCTCGGGCGACTGTGGCAGCGCCACCAGAAGCGCGGCCTCCGCCAGCGACAGCCGCTTCGGCTCCTTGCCGAAATAGGCGATGGATGCCGCGCGGATTCCTTCGAGATTGCCGCCGTAGGGTGCCAGCGCGAGATAGAGGTTGAGGATCTGGTCCTTGCTGAGCTGCCGCTCAATCTCGATCGCGCGCACGATCTGCCGCAGCTTGGCATAGAAGGAGCGATGGTGGCGGGGTTCTTCCATCAGCCGGGCGAGCTGCATGGTGATGGTCGAGCCGCCCGAGACGATGTGGCCGCGGGTGACGAGCTGGAACGCCGCTCTGGCAAGTGCGAGCGGATCGACGCCGTCGTGCTCGCGAAAGCGCTGGTCTTCATAGCCGAGCAGCAGCTTGAGATAGATCGGATCGACGTCCTTCTTCGCATCGACCGGCAGCCGCCAGCGGCCATCCGCCATCGCATAGGCGCGCAGCAGCTTGCCATTGTGGTCGACCACCGTGGTGGAGACCTTTTCTGCTTCCGCAAGCGGCAACGGCCCAAGCGAAACCACCCAGGCCGCGAAGGCAGCGGCCAGGCACACCAGGGCTGCGATCGACGCGATCGCGGCTTTCCCCAGCCATCGCCGCCGCGGCGCGCCAGTCGCCGTCACCGAGCCTATCGCCATCTCGTCGCTCATTTCGCCGGGCGCACCTCGATCGCGCCGGTGCCGGTGCGGCCATAGCGCGAGGGATTATACATATCCTCAACATAGGCCTGCGGCAGCACATATTTGCCGGGCGTCACCGCGCGCACCACGTAGGCGACCGTGAACACCGATTTCGAGTTGGCGGCACGGTCGATCGCGGCCGTGAAGCGGTCGTCGCGGAACTCGGTGTTAACTGGTTCCTCCCCGTCCTGGATCCAATCCAGCGTGCCGGTGTCACCCGACGAGACCAGATGTGGGTTATCGATCTCGAGCCCTGCCGGGAGATAGTCCGACACCATGATATGGGCGTATTCCGGCGTCGGCTCGGTGATCGTCAAGACCACCGCGAAGCGGTCGTTCTGCCTGGCGGTCGAGATATCCGCCGGCTTGCCGTCGAGCGTGAAATAGTTTCGCTCGATCTTGAAGCCGTTGGAGGCCGCAGGCTCCGGCACGACAGGCGAGCCCGAGACCGAGACCACTGCCTGCACCGGCGCGTCGCCGGTGTTGGTGATCTTGAGCGGCTGACCCGCGACCTCGTCGGCCTTGTAGGTGCGGTAGAGCGCAGTCTTGATCGCACTGCCATTGAGATCAAGCGCCATGGTTTCCTTGGCGAGCGCACGCGCCGCCAGCACCATCCAGGCATTCTCCTGGGTGGAGGTGTAGGGCGAAAGCCCACGCGCGGCTTCCACCCGCAGCACGGCCTGTGTGATCGTCGCCCGCGGCGCGTTGCCTTCAGAGGCGAGCGACACCAGGGCAGCAGCATCGCGCAGCGAAGAGCCGTAGTCGACGCGGCCGAACACCAGCGACGGCTTCGGCGAGAGATCGTCGAGCGCCGAGGCATAGACCCGTTCCGCGCGGTTGCGGTCGCCGACCAGCGCCAGCGCCGCGGCGAGCTGCGCCTTGGCGATGGGCGTGGCGATGTCCTTCAGCTTGGTGTCGGCAAGATAGCGGAGATCGCCGACCGGAGCCGCACCATTTCGCGCGAGCACATAGAGGCCGTAGGCCAGATTGCGGCCGCCGTCCTTCTCCGGCTCGGCGGCGTTGACGACGGAGTTGCGGATGCGGTCGAGCGCGCTCTTGAACAGCACGTCCGGCACCGCAAAGCCCTTTTCGCGGGCGCGGGTCAGGAAATCGGTCACATAGGCGTCGAGCCAGGGGTCATCGCCGCCCGCCGACCACAGGCCGAACGATCCGTTAGAGCCCTGACGCGCCAAAAGCTTCTCGATCGCATCCTTGATGCGCTGGTCGAGATTCGCGTCCTGCGCCAGCTTGGCGCCCGCTGCAAGCTCATTGACATAGAGCAGCGGCATGGCGCGGCTCGTGATCTGCTCGGAGCAGCCATGCGGATAGCGATCGAGCGCCTGCAGGATCGTCGCCGCATCGAGCGCTGAGGAAAGCCCGACCGAGATCGACACCGTGCCGGTGCCCGGCACCAGATCACTGAACATATCCGATGTCAGCGTCAGGCTCTCGCCCTTCGCCAGGGTGCGGATCGAACGCCGCGCCAGCACCTGCGTTGCCGGCTTCACATCGAGCGCGTAATGCCGCGCCAGCGTCAGCCCGTTCGGCCCGTTGATCGAGACGTCGAGCTCCGCCTTGCCGGCGCCGCTGGCGTCGAGCCCAAGGGTCGTCGAGGCCCGCTGCTTGGCGTCGAGCTTCAGCGTGGTGGTCGGATTGCCGGCGACTTTCACCGTGCCCGACGCGTTGACGTCGATAACATAGTCGCCAGGTGCGCCCTCGACATTGTCGAGGTCCATGCTCATGGTGCCGTGGTCGCCGTTGAGCAGGAAGCGCGGCAAGGTCGCGGTCAGCACGACCGGATCGCGGACGGTCACGTCCGTGGTCGCGCGGCCGAGTTTAGTGGCGCTCCACGCCACCGCCATGACGCGCGCGGTGCCGGCGAAGTCCGGAATGTCGAAATCGACCTCGGCGGTGCCGTCGGCGGCAACCGTGACGATGCCCGAATAGAGCGCGAGCGGCTTCTGCGTCGGCGGCGAGCCCTGCAGCTCGGCGCCGGCATCGCCGCCGCTCCGGATCTGGCCGCGCGTGCCCTGCATGCCGTCGATGAGCTGGCCGTAGAGATCACGGATCTCCGCAGTGAGCTGACGCTGGCCGAAGAAATAATCATCCGGCGTCGGCGGCTTGTAGTTGGTCAGATTGAGGATGCCGACATCGACCGCCGCAATCACCACCTTGGCGTCTTCGCCGGGGTTCAGCCCGCCGATCTTGACGGGAATCTTCAGCGATGAGTTCGGCCGCACCAGCGCCAGCGGCGACAGGTTCACCTGCAGCGTCCGCGCGTCCTTGTCGATCCCGAACCATTTCAGGCCGATCGACCTGCCCGGCATGCGCTTCGCGGCCGCATCCAGCGGCCGGCGCACGGTCGCCATCACATAGGCGCCGGTGCCCCAGTCGTTGCCGATCGGGATTTTGACCTGCGAGGTGCCTTTCTTGACGTCGATACTCTGCGTCGTCAGCAGCCGGTCGCCAATCACGTTGACGGTAAGTTTGCCCGCGGCGCGCGCATTGACCGACACCACCATAGTGTCGCCGGATTTATATTGCGGCTTGTCGATCGAGGTTTCCAGCAAGTCCGGTGTGTCGGCGCTTCCGTCGGAATAGAATCCGACATCGAACTGCACCGAGGTGATCGGACCGTTCGGATCGGACGACTTGATGTCGAGACGGTAACGGCCTTCCGGCGGCGTGAAGGAGAGATGCGCCGGCGTGTCGGCGGTGATGGTGAGATCGCCGTCGGCGACCCGCTTGGTGGTCTTGACCGGCTCATAGTCCCAGGACGAGTCCTGCCGGTACCACTCGTAGCGGGATTCCAGCTTCAACAGCTCGTAGTGCAGCCCGTCCCGCGCCAACGTCTTGCCTTCCGGCGAGACGAACACGACGTCGAAATCGGCCTTGTCACCGGCCGCGATGTTCTTGTCGCCGAAGGACGGCTTGACGCCGATCTCGCTGGTCGCGGGCTGAACCGGCAGCGTGATGTTGCGCTCGACCGCGCGGCCGCCGGCCTCCGCCATGCGGATATAGATGCGCGCCTCCTGCGGCCGCGTCGAGGTCGGCGGCTTGGGCAGGCTGACCGGGAACGTCGCCTCGCCCTTGTCGTCGGACTGCGGCAGGCTGTCGATCGGGGTGCGCTCATTGGAGGCGGTTTCGGTGTCATCCACGCCGAACTGGTAGCCGGCAAAACCAGGACGCTCGTCGGCGGGCGCGACCAGGACATCGCCCTCGAGCTGGAGATTGGAAGCCGGCGCGCCATAGAGGAAATGGCCGTCGACCTTAAGCTCTACCGGAGTGTCAGCTTTGATGACCTTATCCTTTGAAGTGACATCGAATTCCAGCCGCTCCGGAATGTAGTCCTCGACCATGAAGGTGGTCTCGCCGACGGCTTCTCCCTTGGGATCGGTGAAGGCCCGCACCCGCCAGGTGCCGCTCGGGACGGCGGAATTGAGCGGCACGGCGAGCGAGCGGCCGCCCGCGCCCTGATCGGGCAGCACGGCGCGGCGGAACTCGACGCCATCGGGCCGTTCGACCACCAGCGTCAGCGGCGTGCCGGTCACGGCATTGCCTTGGCCGTCGCGCAGCAGCGCGGTGAGATAGACCGTCTCGTTGGAGCGGTAGACGCCGCGCTCGGCATAGACGAACGCATCCGCGCTGCCGTTCGGCGCCTCGCGGCCGGCCACTCCGCGGTCGGTGAAGTCGAAGGCGTTCGATTTCAGGCTGAGGAAGGCGTAGTCGGTCTTCTCGTTCGACACCGTGACCATCGCCGGCGAGAGACCGCCCTCGCCGCGCGCGAGTCCCGGCTCGAACAGGACATGACCGGATTCGTCGGTCTGCTTGGTCGCGAGGATCTCGTTGTTGCGCGCGACCAGCCGCACCTCGGCGTGCGCCACGGCTTGCGTGGTCGCCAGCGAATTGACGAAGACATGAACGCCGTCATTGCCGGAGAAGGCGGCAACGCCAAGGTCGGAGATGATGAACCATTGGGTCGCGAGCTGATAATCGTCGTCGGCGCCCGGATTCTTGGGCGCTGCCGTCATTACATAGACGCCGGGCTGCAACGCGCCGATCGCCTGGTCGACCGGAAATGCGGTCGTGACTTCCTTGTTCAGCGTGGTCGCGGTAGCCAATTCGCCGCTCCAGACCTTCATGCCGCGCTCGTTGCCGAGATTGGAAAGCTCATAGCGGCTGAGCGGCTGCTGGAAATCGTTGTCGATCACCGTGTTGATGAGGTTGCGGTCGCCGATCCGGAACACCTTGATCTTGAGCGCCGACGTGTTGACGCTGACCACGGGAATGCCCTGCTGACCGGTGCGCGGCAGCACGTAGGCGCGGCCGGTGAAATGCACGAACGGCTTTCGGTCGCGGACATAGATGTTGAACTCGGCCGATTTCGGCAACCCCTCCTTTACCGTCGAGGGCAGGCCGGCGCGCAGATTGATGTTGTAGTGCTCGCCATGCTTGAGCCCGTCGACGCAGAGCTGCTTGTCTTCCGAGGTCAAGGCCGGCTTGTCGGTCCCGGCGAGTGCGACGTAGGGCGTGAAATCAGTACGCTTGGCTAGCTCCTCGGAGAACTGGAAGCAGACCCGGGGCGAGGCCGAATCGGAATCGACGTTGTAATCGACGAGCTTGAAGCCGTGATCGTCACGCAGCTTCTCGTATTGGGCACGGACGTCGGCGACCTCCTTCTCGTCGAGCGAGAGGCGGAGCGAATCCAGTGCCGGACGCCACATCTGCCGCTCGGCAAAGGCTTTGCCCAGCACGGCGAGCGCATCCGCCTCGTCGCTCGCGCTGGCGGCGCGCTGATAGGCGATATAGGCCGCAGTCGACGCCCGCTCGAGGAAGAAAGTCTGCTCGCTGGTCGTCTGCGGCTTGATCTGGAAGATGGTGCGGGCGAGGCGCAGCCAGTTGGCGGCATCGTCCGGGGCGGTTGCGGCGATCTGGCCGAGAATCTGTAAGCCGGTGCGGAAATCGTTGCGCCTGAAGGCGGCGTCGGCATCGCTGCGCAAGGTCGCCGGCGATTTGGCAACCGGTCCGGCCTCTTTCGTGATCTGGGCTTCCAGCTTGATCGCGGCGTCGGCGAGATCGTCGCGCCTGAAGGCCTTATCGGCGGCGAGCGCCGAGGTGAGGCCAAACGCCAGCGTGGCGCAAACCAAAGCGGCGCGAACCAAACCGATCATGGGGGAGCTCCTTCGCGGAAGATATCCGCGTGTGGCGTAAAAATGCGCGAAATGGTGACGGACTGATGGCGGGAAAGCCGACAGGGAACCGGCGTAGCAAAAAGTCGCATGCGGCATGGCCGACGACGAAGTCCCGATCTGCCGCGTTCACCAGGATGAATAGCGCCCGCGGTCAGGCATTGGCGGCAGACGTGAGGACGGTCCACCACGTCCTCTTAGTCGCCGCCGCTGGGAAACCGGTTCGAGCGGTTTTCGGGCAAAAGCGCTTTTTTCATCTTGGCAATGTTAGGCCGGTCACGCGATAAGGTCGGCCGGGCAGGATATGACCCTGCCGAGGCGAAGACGGTCCCGTAGCTCAACTGGATAGAGTAGCGGATTTCTACTCCGCGGGTTGCAGGTTCGAGTCCTGCCGGGATCGCCACTAAAAACCCTCGCCAAATAAGGGTTTCTTGCACGTTACTGCTTCGTTCTGTAGCCGTTTCCGTGTTGCGCGGTGCTTCCGCCCCATACCAGCAATTTCAAGGGATTACGAACGGCTCCCGCGCGTTCCATGCAACACGGGCGCAACGCGGTCATTCGCCGTTCGCGCGCGTTCTGGGGCTAATTCTGTTGGTCGCCCACGCCTGTCTCGGCGTGCTGATTTTGATCGAATACAAGGTCGCCAGCATCTATCAACGAATGAGGGAACAAGAGAGGCCGCCGGCACCCTGAGACGCCGGCGGCAGTGTCGTCAGGCAGCGTGGGCGGCGAATGTCGCGGCTAGGTTGTGAAGATAGAAAGACCAATCCTTGCCGATCTTCTGATGCTCATCATCGACTAAGTCGTCTGAGGCGTCGGCCACGCGCACTTCCATCAGGTCCGCGCTGGACTATCGTTACCGGAGATACTCGTATTCTAAAGAACAAACCGGAACGCACTGCATTCCGTCAGGCTGGCCTAAGCGGCTTTGTGCTGGCACTGGCCTACCAGAAGACGCCGGTCCATCAGGTGGCATCATTCCTGCTTTGGCGGTGGCCTGAGATGGAGAAGTTAATATCGCTGGTCACTGGTCCCGCGCTTTACGAGCTGCCGATGAGTCGGTCGAGCAAGATGAAAGCTTTGCCGCTTTAGCGAGGAGCTGCGCTGTTAAGTCGCTTAATAGAAAAACGCCGCACGGGGTCACGCGGTGCTCGTCCGCCTCTCACCTCAGCGATGGGTTCCATCTCGGCAACTAAGTACTCAGCCAGCCTATTGAACAGCTCACGCTACCAAACTGCACAAACCCTATCGCGGGTCGATAGGCGCGAGTTTTTTCGACGCGTCTTCGCAAAATGGCACCAGCTCATCGACGATCTTTGCAAGCTCGAAGGGCTTTTCCCATCGCGCAATATGGCGATAGCGATCTGGAATTACCCCGGCGCTGTACCCGGTCGCAAAGACAAAGGGAATGCCCTGGCGCTCCAACTCATCTGCAAGAGGATACGCCAACTCGTTATGTAGATTGATGTCGATGATCGCAACGTCGAAGCCGTCATGATCGATCAAGCTCATCGCCTCGGTTCGCTGCGGCGGTCCGACATAGGCGCAGTCTCCGTTGGCTTGGCTCCCCTTATGAAAACTCCGATGCCAATCGCAGCGTTCCGGGTCAGTGGAACAAGGGGCTTCCTAACGAAAAATCGATCAAAGGTATCCTTGGGTGGGATATGCGTGAAACTGATGCGAGTTATCTCAGTTAATGGCCAAAGCTCTCTACTCGCATTAGCAAGGCCCGATGCGTCGCTCGGAAAGTCAGTCCTACCGCACGCTCGAATTGCTGTGCAGACAGCAAGCCTCAATTTGCGCCACGCCCGCCACGCGACAAGAATTGGAGCGCATGGCCGCCGAATATGCTGCGCAGGCAGATTGGTTAAACCGTCAATCGCCGGATGAGCGGACGAATGTTACCAATTGAGGCTCACGCGCGACCGTATCCTCCTTGTCCTCGCCGCGCATCACGATCCTGAGCGCGTCGTCCGGCAATGGCCGTTGCAGCGCCCTCGCCTCATCCCACGGCGCGCGCATCCAGACATCGCGCTCCTCGTCCGTCGTCAGGAGCACCGGCATGGCCTTCGGATGGATCGGCTTCACAACAGCGTTCGCTTCGGTCGTAAGGAAGCCATAGACCTAATGTGGTCCGGTGATCGGCTTCGACTTGGTGCCACGATCGCCGTTGAAGGTGGTCCAGATCCCCCGCAAAGGCAAATAGCGGCCTCTCCTCCTTCAGCGCGAACCACACCACGTCTTTCCTCTTCGTCTCAGGGTTGGTCTCCGGCGCGTACTCCGCGAAGCTGTCGGCCGGGACCAGGCTGCGGTTCTCAGGCTTGAGCCACATGCGCCAATGCGGCGACGACGTGTTGCGGATGTTGGTGACGGGCGCACCGCCCATGCGCGGCGGTGGCGGCATGCCCCATCGCATCATCGCGATCTCTGTGCCCCGCATCCGAATTGCGGATCACCGGAGCCGGATAGTCCGGGAACACGCCTGGCACCGGCGGCAGGTTGCCGACATAGCGGTTGACGACACGAAACAGCGCGGCAATCGCGGCTTGGTTCGTTGTGATGCTGTAGAGATTGCACATCGGCGTCGCTACGATCGGAACAGCGCGAAGTAGATCACGTACAGCCAGCCCAGAATGCCGTGGATGATCGCCCAGAGGATAGACTTGTTGGTGGTGTAGCTGATGGCGATAGCGAGCGCGCTGCCAAAGCCTATACCGTATTTCGTGCCCTCTGATCGCACCACGTAGTAGCGGCTTCCGTTCATCGTCGCTCCCTCATCATAATTTCACCTCTCGCCCGGCCACCACGTCGATGGCGGGCCGCTCGCCGAAATCTTGGAACGTCGAACCGCGACCCAGATGGCTGCGCTTGTATGGATAGCCGCGCACCTCCGAGCAGTCCTTGCTGCGCATGTAGCGCTCCAGCTCGTGGTCGGCGTCGAAGGTCACGTTGCGACGAAGGTCGTAGCATGCTTTCGTGTTGTTAATTGGCACGGCGCCCGGACTGGACACAAGATCAGGCCCGCCGAAATTTCCGGGCGCAGATGAAGTTCCTGACCCTTATCGCCGTGATTGCCGCGCTGGTCGCTGGAGCCGCGTTGTTTGCGGCCAACGAGTCGGCGGCCGTGTCGATGGCAAATGCCGCGGGCACCAGCGCCCAGCGCCTGAGGTAACCAGGTGGGGCGCATCGAGCGCATCCGCATGCCATGCCCCAACATTGCTGAAAAAATTAGCGGAGTGGGTGCGCGTGCTACCGGCGCCTGCCGAGGAACTCCTTTGCCAACTGCTCAGTTGATTTCAGCCCCTTACCGCGCGGAAGGAGGGCTACCATGCGCGTTCACACATATCGGGACGAAAGCCACTCCAGACACTTCGATCTTGTTGGCGGAGGCGTCCATCCATGGACAATTGATTTGGTCACCGTAACGGCCGCAGCCATGCTTGTGGTGGGCTTCGCCGGTGCCGTTGTGGCGCTGTTGTTCCACTAGAGCATGATCCGGAAAAGCCCTGCCCCGCACTTGATGCGGGTGGACACCGGTTTTCCCTCGCGACAAACGCTACGCGTTTGCGCGGAGATCATGCTCAATCAAGAATCGAGAGCGCGATGGTGATTCATCCCAATTCCATCGCGCTCCGGGCGGTGCATGGCGTCCGCGAAGGTTGCGGAGGCCGCCGGTTTGACTGTCAGCTCATGAAAGCGCGCTTCAGTACCTCGCGACGACCGGACCGCCGAACTTATAGTTCACGCCGATCCGCGCGATGCTCATGGTGGAGGAGCTCGTCACCTGCCGGTTGGCCAGCGGGAAGACCGACGTCGCCGTGCCGAGATCGAGATAGAGATATTCGACCCGTGCGGTCCAGTTTGGCGTGATGCCCCACTCGACACCGGCGCCGGCGGCCCAGCCGGTCCGGGTGGTGGAGGCGGTTTCGACGGTCCCCGCTGCTGCCGGGATCGGCGGCACGGCCGTCACCGCCGCGATCTGTGTGCGCGTGACCGATCCCTGGCTCCAGGCGAAACCGCCGGTGCCGTAGAACAGCCAGTTGTCCTGGGTGAAGCCAACGCGGCCGCGCACGGTGCCGAAATCGTCGAGCTTCGATGCGAAACTGTTGGAGCCGTCCGGCGACGTCACCGTCGACCTGGCCGAGGAAGCATCCACGTCGGCCTCGACGCCGAGCAGGACATGCGGCGCGACCATGACGTTGTAGCCGACCTGCCCGCCGCCGATCACGGCGGAATCGTCGCGACTGCCGCTGCTCACGAATGTCCCATCGAGCGCGGTGCTGGTCGATCTGCCATGGCCCCAGGAACCGCCGACATTGACGCCGATGTAGAAACCCGACCAGTCGTAGTACGGCACTGGTGGCACGACCGCCGGGCTTTTGGCGTATTCGCGCGCCGGGAGATCGGCGGCGAAGCCAGGCGCCGCGAAGGCAAGCGCGGCCAGATTTGAAATGAATGCAGCAGCAATGAGTTTGCGCACGGAATTACCCCCGAACCAATGAGTCGCCCATGTCCGAAGGTAAGCGGATCCCGGACCGAAATTCTTGGACCAGCGGGCGCTGGGATTTGGCGGACAGGCGTTGCTGCGGGCCAAGCGTGGGCTGCGCAAAGATGGAGGTGCCGCCGGTCGCATCTTCGTTGTCCAGCAAATCCACAGAAAGTTGCGGGCCTCCGCTCCTTCAAGATGCAAATTTGCATCGAACAACTCGTTGAACCCGCAAAAAGCGACTAAGCTCACTTAAGGCCGCAGATTCCTCGCGGGCAACACGGAGCAGCGAAAAATGCAGGAAGCAGAGATCGGATGGATTGCAGCGATCATCATCGGCGGCCTGGCTGGCTGGTTGGCCGAGATGTTCATGAAGAGCGGGACTGGAATCCTGATGAACATCGTCCTCGGAATTGTCGGCGCAGCGTTGGCGAACTGGCTCCTGGGACTTCTGGGAATCGCCCTTGGAGGCTGGATCGGATATCTCGTCGCGGGCTTCATCGGCGCTTGCATCATCATCGCGCTTTGGCGCGCGATCAGAGGTCGCCTCTGAGAGCGTTGGCCATGTTGCGCAGCTCCCGATGAGCCGCCAACCCTAGCGGCTTCGCACCCGGCCCGATCGGCGGAATCATAGGTGTGCCCAGCCTAACCCGCCACCCTGACGCCGCCGTGTCCATGTTCTATTCGGGTAGAGGCTACGGAATAGTTCGCGACGTCAAACTCGCATGAGAACCGCTTGCACGCGGCTTAGGAGCGTGAGCAGTCAACAACCAAGCCAACGCTACAATCGACGCTATCGCGGCGAGTAGCGCAAGGGAATGGCGCACGAGCTTGGAGCCCGCTATCACCATCACCAGGATCAAGATAAGGGCCGCCCAGGACATACTTGGCTGGTATAGCTGCGCGGCCGGATTCGCGAAATCCCTGCGACGGGCCTCGCTAAAGGTCGAATGGCGGTTCCACCCAGCGCTCCGTAAATTCTCAGCATGCGCGTTTTTTCGCTGATCACGGTTATCATCCTCTGCGCATTGATGGGGTGGCTCGTCTACATGCATCCGACATCGATGGTTGCAGACAGTGCCGTCGCTACGGTTCCCGTCTTCGTGCACCAGGTGCAGCACGCATCCTGATATAGCGCAGCCAAACAGATTGACCACAAATCCGGGGGCGTCATCTCCCGTCTTCAATCCAAGCGACAGCTGACACCGCCGCGCATGCCGCCGGGATTTGTGCCTGACGATGATACCGGCATGCGCCACTGAGGCCGGATTTTGGAACTGACGGCACCGGCTGGGCGTCGATTCGTTGCTCCCCGGATCCCCAATTGCCCCTCCGGGGAGACAACCTCACGAGCCAACGAGGTTGGCGGCCCCGCTCATCCCACCATCATGGGCGGGGCCGTTGCCTTGCGGCGGATTCGCGATTCTCCTGGACACTCGGCACCTGATTTGCAGCGGCCTCGGATCATTGAGCCAATTGTGCCAAGCCGAGGCGCGATATGCGTACAGAATCCCATTTTGAGACTTTAACCAAACGCAAGTTGCTAATTCGGGAAAGGACGCAGAAACTCATTTCCGACTTGCGTCGTATGGTCCAGTTGATTGAGGCGGACATCGAATCCGAAGAGAAGCAAGCGGGTGCCTTCGACCCTAGAAATTCGAATTATCCCATAACAGCGCGTCGACTTAGGGCTCGGCGCGACAATCTGTCGGCCACGATTTCCCGATTGGAGAGAGACGCGGGTGGATGGTTAGCTCGGAGGAGCCAAGGGTAATACTCAGGGCGCCAAGTCGTCGATCTCGACGAGCGTGTTATCCTGCGGGGTCGGGATGCGCATGGAATAGCCCTTGGGCGCTGGATCGGTTATCTCGTCGCGGGCTTCATCGGCGCTTGCATCATTATCGTGCTCTGGCGCGCGATCAGAGGTCGCCTCTGACTGGGAGACCGCCCAAAGCGTCGGCGACCATGTCAACGAAATGAGGGGTGCCGTTGGCCACCCAGGCCGCCGCGCTGCGCGCTCGGTTCGTCATCGGCGCCATCTTCGTCCGGCTGGCGGGTTTAGTGAACGGTGCAACTTGTTGGGGTGATCTGAAGCTTGCTGCAGTAGGCAAGCTGTCCGAGGATCACGCTATTATGCTCTCGCGCACCCCTGCGAAGTTGGCTCACAGCACTCGCCTGGCACGAACTTGAATTAACTCGAAAGTTCATAATGATATCGTTGTTTGGAAGTGACCAGGCAGCCCGGAGTTGATGTCGGTTCACGACACTCAGTCGCGATGTTCCAAATAGTGCCGGACTTGATTTGCCCAGCTTCGCGTCGAAATGGACGCTGCTGGTAGCCAGCGACAAATCAAATGATGCGCTACCATCGGAATTGAGCACACCAGAACCGCTGCCTCGCGTCGCGAAATTAGTCACGTTTACCGGCCGGCTACAGGTAACGACAGTGTCGAAATTGAATTGAAAATGGACCGATGATTTTTGTGCTGATGCCGGAGCTGAAACAAGTGCCATGACCGCGGCAAGCAGCAGCGACGAGCTTCGCATCGAATCGCCCCCCCCCAATATCCAAGATATTATTGGCCCCGCGAACGAAAGGTCAATCGTCCCGATCAATGACCACGTTGCGTTCTGGCGCGAATCCGCTGCCTCCCTATTTCTTATTCTCCTCGCAGAACTTCAGCGCGCCCAGCACCTCGCCGAGGCGCGGGGTCTGGATTTCGATGCTGTCGTCGTCATCGTCCTCGAAATCGAGCGTGATGCGCTTGGCTTTGGAGAGCTTGTCCAGGATTCCTTGATCGAACTCGAAGATGCCGCGCACGGTGGTCTTGTCCATGACCTCCCACTTGGCCTTCTTCATGATGTCGGCGTCGTCGGTGCCGAAATCGGCCTTGAGGATGTCGCCTGTGTTGTCCCATTCCCAGCCGTCGTAGATCACGACCATCACGATCGCCTTGTCGGAATGCGACAGCACGATGACGTATTCGCGGTTCTCGTCGCCCGCGTCCTTGTAGCCGCGGGAGGCGTTGCAATGCTGGTCCTTCGTGCGCTTCTCGACGGTCCAGTCCCCGACCTTGGTTTGTTGCGCCAGCGTCGGCGCGGCCGAAAATGCGGCAAGCAGCAGCGATGCGAACAGGATTCGCTTCATGATGGTAAGCCCTCCAGCCAGTTCCCGCCCCAAGCTGACCACCTCTCGCCTCCGCCCGCAAGGGCAAGCCGGGTCCCCTTCACAACTCCGCCAGCGCCGCGTCGCGCGCGCATCGCGACACAACTGGCCGTGGGAGGCATCGCCACGCACGTTCGCAATCGTCACACGCGACGCCTGTTTATGAGTCCAGGGCGGCCCGTTTATCAGCTGGCTGACATGGTTTTGAAAACCGCCAATTGAGCGTCGAACGCACGCTTGTAGGCGGGCCGCGCTTCGCCGCGGGCAACAAAGGCGGAGAGGTTAGGATATTCGTCCAGTATGCCCGATCCGTTCAACCTGCGCAGCACCGTCACCATCAGCAGGTCACCGGCGCTGAACTCGCCGTCGAGCCAGTCGGCATCGCCAAGATGACCGGAAAGTTCGCCCAGCCGATTACGGATGCGTCCCTCAACGAGAAGCAGGCGCTGCTCATACCAGGTCTCGCGGCCCTCCAGGAGCCTGGCGATTTCGCGATCAACGATCGGCGGCTCCATCGTGGTGAGCGCGGCAAACATCCATGTGATCGCGCGTGCCCGGGCATTCGCATCGCCTGGCAACAGACCTGCATGGCGCTCCGCGATATGGAACACGATGGCCCCCGACTCAAACAAGGCGAAATCGCCTTCTTCATAGGTCGGGATCTGCCCGAAGGGATGAAGCGCACGATGCGCAGGTTCCCTCATCTCACTGAACGAAAGCAGACGAACGTTATAAGGCTGGCCCACTTCTTCAAGTGCCCAGCGAACGCGCATGTCACGCGCCAGTCCCCTGCCCCGATCGGGCGACCGTTCAAAGGCGGTGATGGTGGGTTTCACAGGAAGGCTCCGGATCGCACTGTGGTGGGAGGGCACGACACTATCAGATCACGTGACCTCTAACTTTTTTCGCCCGCTTTTGTCCCCTTCCGGACGGCCGGACCAGCGCCGAGCGCCGGCAGCGCGTTTGCAACTCCGGCACGGCAGTGGTAACCGAGATGCCCAGCGCTTTGGCAGGTCGGGATGCGCGAATTCGTCCGAAATAGTATCGCGTTGCGCCGTCTCTATTACCGGTATCGGCTGCTGCGTCCCGGCTCGGAGGCCGATGAACGCGAGATCCTGTCGAAGCTGACGGAGGCTGCGCCGAAGACCTTTGTCGAGTTTGGATTTCATCCGATCGAATTCAACTGCATCGAGTTCGCCAGGAATCCGGAATGGTCGGGCCTCCTGATCGACGGCAGCAAGAGGCAGGTCGACGATGCCCGCGCGCTTTGGCCGTCGCGCGTCGAGTTTGTCGAGAGATTCCTGACGCTGGACAATCTCGATTTCATTCGAGAGCGCTTCCCGAAGCTTGGCGTCCTGTCGATCGACGTCGACGGCAATGACTACTGGTTTCTCAAAGCCCTCATCGACACGTCGCCGGCAGTCATCAGCGTCGAATACAATTCGACGCTCGGCTTTGAACCGATCACGGTGCCCTATGACGCGGGCTTTGACCGGCACCAGAAGCACCCGCGCGGATGGTACCACGGCGCCTCCCTGACCGCGCTTACGAAACTGTGTGCACAACACGGTTACGGACTGGCCGCAGGTTCGGACGGAAGCTGCAATGCCTTCTTCACCCGGACTGGGACGCTTCGCCCCGAGGATGTCTGGAAACCCAAAACGCTTCGTGCGCAGCTGTCCGGCATCCCGCACCAACGTCAGTGGGACGAGATCAAGGATTTGCCCTTCGTGACGGTCTGACGTGTGCCCCGAAGACTTGATCCACTATTCCACCTTCGCCGGCTCCCGCTCGAGCGAGGCATTGGCAATCTGCGCCGCGTGGGCGACGCCGGCGAGCGCCGCCGCTGCCTTCTTCGGATCGCCATTGGAGCCGGGCTGCACCACGCCGCAGGACATGATCAAGGTCGCGGCGTCCTCGGTGCTCATCTCGACCTCGATGACCTTGCTCTTCGGCACATAAAAGAAAAAGCCGGTGGTCGGGTTCGGCGCGCAGGGCAAGAACACCGAGATGTGGTCCTCCTGGCCCGGCAGGCTGCGTGCCACGTCGATGCTCGGCTCCTGCGAGATCAGCACGATCGACCACATCCCCGGCGAGGGAAACTCGACGAGCCCGACACGGCGGAAGCTCGAGCCCTTGCCCGAGAACAGCGTCTCGAACACCTGCTTCAGGCCGCGATAGATCGCGCGTACTGCGGGAATCCGTCCGAGCAGGCGGTCGCCAAGATCGACCAGGCTGCGGCCGATCAGGTTGGCAGTGAGGAAGCCCAGAAGCGTCAGCGCGACCACGGCGACGATCAGGCCCGACCCCGGCAGGCCGAACGGCAGATAGGTCTCCGGCCGGTAGGCGATGGGAACGAACGGGCGCACCAAGCCGTCGACCCAGGTCACAAACCACCAGGTCAGATAAAGCGTAATCGCAACGGGGCCAGCCACGACCAGGCCGGTCAGGAAATAATTCCGAAACCGCGCCATGATCCCGTGCGAGGTCGTGTCCGGCGCCGGTTCGGGCGGCGAAACGTCAGTCGGCGGCAGTTTTTCGCGGGAGCTCATCAAGGTTCCAGGCCGGGTACAAAATATCAGCTAGGTGTTCTAGCAGATTTTTGAAGGGCGCGGGCACGCGACGCAGGCCCCGCGCCTCGCCTATTCGGCAGAAACCCTACTCAACCGTCACCGATTTTGCGAGATTGCGCGGCTGGTCGACGTCGGTGCCCATCACCACCGCGGTGTGATAGGCCAAAAGTTGCACGGGAACGGCATAGACCATGGGGGTGAAGGTTGCCGCCATGTCCGGCAGCACGATCGTCACCAGCGAGTTCACGGTCGCTTCCGCCGCGCCCCTGGCATCCGTCATCAGGATGATGTTGCCGCCGCGGGCGGCGACCTCCTGCATGTTCGAGACGGTCTTTTCGAAAACCCGGTCGTGCGGCGCGATCACGACGACGGGCGTCGTCTCGTCGATCAGCGCAATCGGTCCGTGCTTGAGCTCGCCGGCGGCATAGCCCTCGGCGTGGATATAGGAGATTTCCTTCAGCTTCAGCGCGCCCTCGAGCGCAAGCGGGTACGAGGTGCCGCGGCCGAGATAGAGCACGTCGCGGCTCTTGGCGATGTCGCGCGCGAGCTTCTCGATCTGCGGCTCGGCCGCAAGTGCAGCGGCCATCAGCCGCGGGACCTCGATGAGACCGCGCACAAGCTTCGCCTCCTCCGCATCCGCAAGTTCGCCGCGCGCCTTGCCGGCCGCGATCGCGAGCGCCGCCAGCGCCATGAGCTGGCAGGTGAACGCCTTGGTCGAGGCGACGCCGATCTCCGGCCCCGCGAGCGTCGGCATCACGGTCTCGCTCTCGCGCGCAATCGTGGAAGACGGCACGTTGACGACGGAGAGTGTGTGCGCGCCTTCCGCCTTGGCGTAACGAAGTGCCGCAAGCGTGTCCGCGGTCTCGCCGGACTGCGAGATGAAGACCGCAAGATCGCCCTTGTGCAGCGGCGCCTCGCGATAGCGGAACTCGGAGGCGATATCGATCTCGACGGGAATCCGCGACAGCCGCTCGAACCAGTATTTGGCGACATAGCCGGCGTAGTTCGCCGTGCCGCAGGCCGTGATCGAGATGTGACGAATGTCCTTGAAGTCGAACGGCAGCGCGATCGGCAGCTTGACGCGCTCGGTCGCCATGTCGACGTAGCGCGCCAGCGTATGGCCGACCACCTCCGGCTGCTCGTGGATCTCCTTGGCCATGAAGTGGCGGAAATTCGCCTTGTCGACCAGGGAGGCGGACGCGCTCTGCTTGTGGGCGTCGCGCTGCACGACCGCGCCGTTCCGGTCATAGATGGTCGCGCCCTTGCGCGTCATCACGACCCAATCGCCATCCTCGAGATAGGCCACCGTGTCGGTGAAGGGCCCGAGCGCAATGGCGTCGGAGCCGAGATACATCTCACCGTCGCCGAAGCCGATGGCGAGCGGCGGGCCGTTGCGGGCGCCGATCATGAGATCATTGTCGCCGGAAAAAATGAAGCCGAGCGCAAACGCGCCGCGAAGCTGCGACAGCGCGGTCTTCACCGCCTCGACGGGCTTGATGCCCCGCTGCAGCATGTCGTCGACCAGATGCAGCACGATCTCGGTGTCGGTCTCGGTCTTGAAGACCGTGCCCTTGTTCTCGAGCGCCTCGCGCAGCTCGCGGAAATTCTCGATGATGCCGTTGTGAACGACAGCGACGCGTTCGGTCGCGTGCGGATGCGCGTTGTTCTCGGTCGGCTTGCCGTGTGTCGCCCAGCGGGTGTGGCCGATGCCGGTGTTGCCGTCAAGCGGCGACGCCTTCAGTCGCGTCTCGAGGTTCTTCAGCTTGCCCTCGGCGCGCCGGCGCTCCAGCGTCTTGCCTTCGAGCGTGGCGACGCCCGCAGAATCGTAACCGCGATATTCCAGGCGCTTGAGTGAATCGACCAGTTGCCCCGCAACCGGTCCGCGCCCCAAAATGCCGATGATCCCGCACATGCGGTGCCATTCCCCCTTCCGAAGAAGATTCTCGAAACGCCCGCGGAATCTTTACCGACATTCGCCGCGTTCGAGATACTCAATAATTATTGCCGATTGCGACAGGGTTAAGCCTAAAGCTTAATATAGCACAAGAGCGCACATTCTCGCGGCGCATATCGCGTCCGAGGCTTGCTCCGTGTCACCCTCGTCAAGAGAGAGGGCGCAGGGAATGCCGGGTGCAGGCCGCACCCGCGAGCCTTGCGTGCAAAGGAAGTGCACTTTACGCACGCAAGCAACAACAGGGCAGCCGGAACAACCGGCATTCCCCGCGCAATGGTTTACGGCTTATACGCGCTCTCCCCGGAGTGCCGGGCTTGTTAGCCTCCGTCGCCTCGCTCATCATCAGGAGCGAGGCTTGACACCAGCGTCGGGGTGCCGGGACTACGCGACTTCGCCGTCCGCATCGGCTGCGCTCGTCGTGAGCAGCCTCCACGTCCATCGCATCCCGCTGCCTACGTTCGTGACGATCGGCCGAAACGCCCCTCTTGCTGGAGCGGGATGGGCGAAACTAATCATGATTTTCCGAAAAACGGAAGCGGAATATTTTTGCGCGGAGGGCTTGACATTGCTTCTGATAACGCGAAGTCGCGCCGAGGTGATTTGCCCGTCGCCTCACCGTCATTCCGGGGCGGCCCGCGTCCCAACAAGTCTACGACGGCGAAGTCGAGATAGGCGACGGAGACTCATCCGCTTTATCGGACTGCTCCGACGCCAGCGACAGGTTGTGAAACAGCCGTTTGCTGACGAGGTGCAGGAAATAGAAGCCGAACTTGGGATCCTGCACGTAGAGCTGCTTGACCTGGTCGTAGCTGATCCGAAGCAGTTGCCCTGCTTCCGTACATTCCACGCCGGCGCTTCGCGTCTGGCCGGCATGGAGCAGTCCAAGCTCGCCGAACACGTCGCCGGCATTGAGATCGATGGATCTTTCCGTGACCCGAAACCGGCCCGATACGACGAAGAACATTTCGTGCGCGGGATCGCCGCGGTGAAACAGCACTTCCCCGGCTTCAACGTTTCGCATGGAACTGAACGGCTTGACCCAATCCAGGTGCAGCTCGCCCCTGGTCGCGTCCTCGACCTGCCGGATCAGCGCAAGCATCTGGTGCAGCCTGAGAATGTTGAGCGGCAGCAGCACCACATGCAGGATCAGCACCGGATAGGCGTCGACGGCGTAGCCGTAGCCGATAAAGAGAACATTGCTGACGATGCCCGCGATCCGAAGCGGTACCATGGTCTTCATGTAGAAGGTCACGAAGACACAAGCCGCCGCCACATAGCCGAGCAATTCCGCGATTTGCGCGTGAGTCATGAACGACTTCCCAAGCGGGATGATGCTACACCGAATTTGACCTTTCGCACCTGCACTCTGCCTCGCGCCGCCTGTTCGCTGAAGCCCGTCTTCCGGCGAAGGTGGGCGTGGGACAGACGGCGGAATCCGAGCACTGCCCGGTGACGATGTCCCCGCCCGGCTCGCGCGGGCTGCCTGTCGTTTCCGTTTCCTTAACGCGGCCGTGGCTAGCCTCGTGGCGGTCCCCGAGCCTGGCCACGATGTCGATAGACGATTCCGTTCAGATCAAATGCACCCGATGCAAGAGCGCGTTTCGCGAACGCGCGAGACGCCTGCAGAACGGCTTTTCGCGCCAGTGCCCTGCTTGCGAGGTCGTCATCTTCTTCGACGAGGACTCGCAGAACCCGAACATCAAGCTCGCCATGCGCAGGGCGCGCCGCCTGCGCAAGGAATTGAGAGAGCTCGAGATCGCGGCGTTTGTGATGCCGTCGTCCGGCTCCGGATCATCCCGGCTGCGCTCCGGCCGTGGCCGTTCTCAGGCCAGATCGGAAGAAGAGTAACTGCAGCGCTGCCACGCCGCCCGCTGCCGCTCCGCGCGCCAGAAGAAACTCTCCTGCTCCGCCGTCACGACGGGATCGCGGTCTTTGTCCGCGACGGTGCTAATCTGAAGCGACCAGAACGCGGCCGCGTGCGTTGTGACGAAGGCCACCATGCCCGCCAACGCCGATGTCACCCTGCTCATGTCCAGCTTCCCCGCGTTGTTGCTGCACAGGGTGCGCGCGGCGAATGTTGGTTTCGTTAGCGAGCGTCCTTAACACTTTCGATGGTTGACGGCGGGTTGCTGTCCCTGCGGTAGCTGGATGCAGGCCGGCGTCAACGATCACGCCTTCGGCTTCCTGCCCCGCGTCTTGATCTCGCGATAGCGCGCCGCGCCGCCCTCGCGGATGCTCTGCTGGCTGCGCTCGACCGCCATCGCATCATCAGGGACATCCCTGGTGATGACCGAGCCCGAGCCGATATAGGCGCCGGCGCCAATCTTGACCGGGGCCACCAGCGAGGAGTTGGTGCCGACGAAGGCTCCCTTGCCGATGATGGTCTTGTGCTTGGCAAAACCATCGTAGTTGCAGGTGATGGTGCCGGCGCCGATGTTTGTGTTGGCGCCGATCTCGGCGTCGCCGATGTAGGAGAGATGGTTCACCTTGACGCCGGCTTCCAGCGTCGCGGCCTTGGCCTCCACGAAATTACCGATCTTGGCGCCCTCGCCGACCGAGGTGCCGGGCCGTAGCCGCGCAAAGGGGCCGATAGAGGCCTTCTTGCCGATCGCGGACTGCACGAGGTGCGAGAAGGAATGGATCACCGCGCCATCGGCAATGGAGACGCCCGGTCCGATCACCACGAACGGCTCGACGGTGACGTCTCTGCCGAATTGCGTGTCGGCGGAAAGATAGACGGTCTCGGGCGCGATCAGCGTGACGCCGGCGTCCATTGCCGCTTTGCGTAAGCGAGCCTGCATCACGGCTTCCGCTTCGGCGAGCTGCGCCTTGGTGTTGATGCCGCGCACTTCGTCTTCGGATGTTTCGATCACGACGGCCTCCAATCCCTGTTCTCTCGCGATAGCGACGGCATCGACGAGATAATATTCGCCCTTTGCGTTGGCATTGCCGATGCGGTCGAGAATTTTCAGCGCGCTCCGTCCGTCGAACGCCATCACGCCGGCGTTGCAGAGCGTGACCTTGCGCTCGTCCTCGCTTGCGTCCGCGTGCTCGCGGATCACGGTGAGGTGCTTGCCATGCATGAGGAGCCGGCCGTAGCCGGTTGGATCGGCGGCGCGGAAGCCCAGCACGGTCAGCGCCGCACCCTCTTTCAGCGGCGCGCGCATCCGTTCGAAGGTGTTGGCTGAGATCAGCGGCGTGTCGCCGAAGGCGACCAGGAGATCGTCCGTGCCGCGCGCAATCGCCGCGCGCGCCGACAGCACCGCATGCGCGGTGCCGAGCCGCTCGCGCTGCACAAAGGTTTCCGCATCGGGACGAATGCGCTTCACGGCGTCAGCGACCGCCTGATGGTCGGGGCCGATCACGACCGCAAGCCGCGCGCCCTCGCCATGCGGCGCGGCTTCAAGCACATGGACCAGCAGCGGCTGCCCCGCCACGGGGTGCAACACCTTGGGCAGCGAGGAACGCATGCGCGTGCCCTCGCCGGCCGCAAGCACAACAGTGAGGCTGGTCCGACCCTTCATCCGATTCCTTAAACCACCAGTTCCCCAGATCACCGGGCACAAGTTCCGTTGACGCGCTGTCATAATGCGTTTTCCCGTCCCCGCAAACGCCCGTGATTCAGGTCGGCGACGCAATTCCTGATAATGTTCCCTTGTGATTCGTTGAAATTCTGGGGCTTCTGACAAACCGTGGCGAAGGCTTCCGACAAGTCGGCCGGCGCCCTCGAGTCCGATAAAGCCGGGTTGCTGACCGGACTTTTCGCCGAGGAGAACGAGTTCGACCGCCGCGCGCTGTGGCGGATCGGGACATGGGGCGTGGCCGCGGTCGGCGCGGTCGTGCTGGCCGTCACGTCGAACCAATGGTCGATCGGGATCAAGCGCGACCAGGTCGCAGCCGCCGATCTCACACGACAGTCCCAGCAGATCCAATCGCTGACCAAGGAAAGCCAGAACGAGACGAGGCGGCTGGCTGCGGCCATCGACACGCTGAACAATGACCGCGATCGGCTGTTTTCGCGCGTGACCGTGCTCGAACAGGGGCTGGACTCGGTCACCGGCACCATCGCGAAAGAGACGGCCGCCGCCGCGCCGGCCGCCAATACCGTGCCAAAGCCGCCGCCAAGCGTAGCGCCGCCGCCGGCGACCCTGATGCCGCCATCGGCGGCGCCTACCAATAGCCAGCCGCAAGTACCGGGCCCGCCCAGCCAGGCGGCCGCGCCTGCCGTGGCGCCCGTCGCATCAGCCGTGCCCACGACGCCCGCCCCTGACAAGCCGCGCGCGGATGCGGCCAAATCCGAAGCCGCGCCACGGGCGATCGCCTCGCTGCCGCAGATCGCCGCGATCAAGCCGGCCGTGCCGCTGGCGCCGGTGCCCAGCCCGTCGCCCGCTCACGCGCCAGCCTTGGGCGCGATCAAATCGATGATGGGCCCGCCCGATCCGGCCGCGCCAAAACTTGAAGCGGTGAAGACCACGAATGCCGCAACACCGGCGCCGGCGCCGTCACCGCCTGCCGCCGAGGTCGCTGCGGTGACGCCGGAAGCCAAGGTTGAGGCCAAAGGGCAAGTCAAGGATCAAGGCAAGGACCAAGACAAGCCGGAAGATAAATCTCAGGACAAGGATCAGGAGAAGGCGCCGACTGATGCCGATGCCGCCAAGGTCCAGCGTACCGACTTTGCCGTCGAGCTTGGCGGCGCCAATTCGATTCCGGGCCTGCGCGCGCTGTGGCGTGGCCTGTTGAAGTCAAACAATGCGGAGCTTGCGGATCTTCGGCCGATCATCGTGCTGCGCGAAGGCAACAATGGCCTTGGCATGCAGCTTCGACTTGCCGCCGGTCCCCTGCAAAACGCCGCCGAAGCGGCCAAGATCTGTGCGGCGCTGGCCGAGCACAAGCGCACCTGCAACACCACCGTGTTCGACGGCCAGCGGCTCGCCATGGGGGCTGACGAAGAGCCGGCGGCGAACGGCAAACCGGCGACCAAGCCAACATATTACCGGCACTACTACGCGCCGCGGCACGCCGCCAAGAAGGAAGAGCCGCCGCCCCAACCGCCCAAGCAGGAAAGTTCGACCTTCTCCTCGCTGTTCGGTCTCAACAAGCACTGATATCGGCGTCAACACAAAGACTTGAACGGCGCTCCTCGAGTCGTTTGGAGGCCGGTCGAGGCCTTGCCCCTGTCCTCATTCGCAAGGCATAGTCGCCCGCATGAACAAGACCCCGTTCCGGCTGACCCCCTATCAGGTGCAATGGCTCCTGGTGGTGGGCTTCTTGACCCTCGGCTACGCGCTTTACGTGCGCTATCTCGTGATCGAGTTCTCGACTGTGGCGCTGGCCTGCGACGCCGGCCTCAGAACACTGCCCTGCCAGGCACGCGCGCTCGCAACCGTGCTGTTCAAGCACGAGGTGTTCGGCATCACGGCGCTGGTGATCGCAGGCTTGAATTTCATTCGCCCATCGATCGTGCTGTTGACCGTGGGGCTGATCGCCGCCTGCCTCGGCATCGTACTCTACAATATCGCGCTGGCCGGGCTTGCGATCGGGCTGTTTATTTTGGGCTTTGCGCGCCCCGCGCCCGCCACAGCGTGAATGCCAGCAAGAGATAGCCGGCGCAGGTCCACAGCGACTGCCAATTGTTCGAGCCTTCATGGACGCCGACATAGATGGCGGAGATCGCGAGCAATCCGGCAAAGACCTGCTCGGCGAGCGGACGCGACCCGCTTTGCGGGCGGTTCAGCAGGAGGCAGGCGAACGGCACCACGGCCATCGAAAGGCTCGCATAGGGAAAGTCGCGGTAGCGTGGATCGAACACGAAGCCGAGCGCGGTCTCGGTTGCGATCACCGTGGTGACGACGAGAGCCGCGCCCAGGCACCACATCGACGGCGCAAGCCTCAAGCCGTCACCGCGCGGACCGAACATGTCCAGAAATGTCGGCAGCGACCGCCCAGACACCAGCGCATTGGCGCCAAAGACCGACGCCACCAAGCCGGCCGCGAGCAACGCCCCCCATTGCGTCCAGCCGCCGACGCCGTAGCTCTCGTAGACCATCTTGTCGGCCGCGATCCCGAGCAGGCAGCCCGCTGATGTCGCCGTGATCGCCACCGCAACCCAGGAGGACAGCCGGGGCGTCCACGGTTTTCGCCGCGTGGTGAACCAAGCGGAGACGAACACGATTGCCGCGAACGCCATGCCTGCCCCCATCTGCCATTTCCACAAGGGGAAATTGCTGATGGCTTCACCGGGCGGATATTTCAGCGCGCGACGAGCCGAATCGAACAGGCCCCAATAGCCGCCGACGGTGCCTTCGAGCGCCCGCTTCCAGGGCTGGTCATAGGCTTCGATCAGGTTGACGCGAAAATTCTCCTGCTTGGCAAGCGAGAGGATTTCCGAGACCACCCGTGCCTGATTGGTCCGCGAGGGCAGCGCCCCCTCGCGCATCCGCCCCTCGCTCGGCCACCCGGTCTCGCCGATCAGGATTTCCTTGCCCGGAAAGGTCACCGCCATGCGCTGCCGGATCGCATTGACATGCGCGGCGGCGAATCTGGCAGGGATCGGGAAGTCTTCCCAATAGGGGAGGATGTGGATCGTGATGAAATCGACCACGTCGTAGATTTCGCGGTAGCGCAGCCAGTATTCCCAGACGTCGGCATAGGTGACGGGCACGCTGACCTGCGCTTTCACCGAGCGGATGATGGCGGCGAGGTCAGTGGTCGTCATCTCCCCGCGCAGCAGCACCTCATTGCCGACCACCAGCGAGGTGATGACGCCCGGAAATTCCTTGGCGAGCCGGATTCCGGTCGAGATTTGCGCAAAATTCTTGGCGCGGTCGGAGCCGAGCCAGATGCCCTGCATCACCTTTAGCCCGACCTTGGCGGCCACCGCCGGCACCTGGTCGAGGCCGTTCTCGATCGAATAGGTGCGCACGCAGTCGGAAATCTTGGCGAGCTGGGTCAGGTCCTGCTCGATCTGCTCTGCCGAGATGTAGGTTGTGGGATCGAGCGGCGTCTGCGCGCCGCGAAAGGGGGCGTAGGAGACGCAGAGCAGCTTTGCCGCCGGGTCGATCGGCGCGCGTGCAAGCGTGACCGGCGTGGCCAACCACCACCACACGCCTGCAATGGCAATCAGGGAAATGGGAAGAAGCGCCAGTGGCGTGCGAAAAGAAATCGTTTCCATCCTTTGGGCGGCGGCGGCACGTCGATTAGCGCCTGAAGTGTTCTCTGCCAAGAGCCCTGCCAGCGGCGCGAACCACTCATCGCGCTGGATAGCTTGACACGGCACGCTTTACCACTGTGGCGATAAAATCGTGACCTTGCTGGACAAATTCCCAAATACCAGTCATGGGATTCCGGCTGGGCGGTCTGCCGCATTGGGGACCTATTTGCTCGGCATCACCGAGGCCGTAGCCGGCTTTTTTGGTAACAAATCGGGGATTACATGCGTCGACCGGTGCTTCCACTTACGAATATGCTTTTGCGCCAGCTCGTCATCCCCGCATTCGCTCTCCTGTTGGCGTGCGGCAGCGCCGCCGCCCAAAGTGGCGACAATCACCCCCAGGACCAGGGGGCCAAGGGGAATGCGGCCGCCGCCGAGGCCGCAAAAAAAGAAAACGAGCGCAAAACTGCCGAATTCACCGAGGCGGCCCGAGCCATCAACGGCCCGGCCGGCAACCCCGAATGCGTCTGGCTCGGTCGGCGCGTGGTCCGCCTGATGTGGGTGGATGATCTCGACACGGCGTTTCGCCATCTCGACCTCTATGACCGCTTCGGCTGTCCGGGCGGTCACATCCAGGCGGCGTTCCGCTGCCTGACCCGGTTTGGCGCAGAGATCGACGACAAGGTTCCGCGGAGCCTGGATCTGAGGATTCATGCCTGCTGGATCAATCCGGACGCCCAGCCGCAGGCGGCGGCTGCCGCTGCGCCCGCCGCCACCGCTGCGACGCAGGGATCGGCCGCACCTGCGCCCGCCGCCTCGCCGGCTCCCTCGCCCTCGCCGCAGCCGCCCGCGAAATAGTGACGCGGCTGTGAGCACCGGAGCCGTTTGTTCACGAGCCAGCAAGGTTGGTGCCCTTAAAACGCCACTCGCGTCATACCAGTTGTGAAATGGCGCGGCAGGCTTATCCTTAAGCTTGCCGTCGTGTCGGTCGAACCTAGGGGACAGGTTCGTTTTCGCCCATTATGCCCCGCCAGGTCTTCGCGATGCGAGCCATCATCGCCGTTTTGTTGTTCGTCACGGCCGCCCACGCTGCGCTTTGGGGTGTCTTCCAGCAAAAACAGCAGGCTCCCGACTTCCGCGGCCTATTGCCGAGCGCTTCCTACACCCCGTTCGAGCCGGGTCACACGGTCGTCGACGTCGCCGCCGACTCTGCGAAGATCCGCGCCGACCTGAAGAAATTCTCCACCATCACGCGGGCGGTTCGCCTGTACACCTCGACAGAAGGCAGCGAGCTGGTGCCGCCAATTGCCGCCGAGTTCGGCATGAAGGTCATGGTCGGCGCCTGGATCGGCAAGGATGACAACCGCAACAGTCGGGAGATCGAAGCCGCCATCAATCTTGCCCGGCGCAACAGCAATGTCATCGGCGTCGTGGTCGGCAACGAGACCATCTTTCGCGGCGAGCAGAAGATCGACGACCTGATCAAGCTGATCAAGCAGGTCAAGTCGGCCGTCAACGTGCCGGTCAGCACCGGTGAGATCTACAGCATCTGGGCCCAGCATCCGGAGCTCGCCTCCAATGCCGATTTCATCGCGGCCCACGTCCTGCCGTACTGGGAGCGGTTCTCATCGACTGAGGCGGTGGATCAGGCGGTGAACCGCTACCAGTCGCTGCGCAACCAGTTCCCCGGCAAGCACGTCATGATCGCGGAATTCGGCTGGCCGAGCTCCGGTTACAATCTGGGCAACGCGGACCCCGGCCCGTTCCAGCAGGCCTCCGCGTTGCGCAACTTCGTCGTCCGTGCCGAAGCCATCGGCATGGACTACAACATCGTCGAGGCGATCGATCAGCCCTGGAAATACTTCGAAGGCGGCGTCGGTCCCTATTGGGGCCTTTTCACCGCCGCACGCGAGCCGAAATTTTCCTGGGTAGGACCCATCGTGAACCCCGACTACTGGAAGCTCGCGACGATTGCGCTTCTGGTCGGCATCCTGATGTCGCTGCCCATCCTGCGTCTCGCCGAGCCTACGGCGTTGCAGGCCTTCGTGCTGTCAACCGCGGCCAACGGCGTCGGCGCCTGGATTGCGACCGTGTTCGCCTATTGGGACAGCCATTACTTCGTCTTCGGCTCGTCGTTCGCGCTGATCCTCGGCCTGATCCTGTTGGTGCCGCTGATCCTGATCGCGATGGCGCGGATCGAGGAGATCGCGGCCGTGGCCTTCGGCCGCCCGCCCCGCCGGCTGATCGGCAGGACCGCGACGCTTGCGCCCGCCACCATCGGCGAGAACCTGACCTTCCCGAAGGTCTCGATCCACGTCCCGGCCTATTACGAGCCGGTCGACATGCTGAAGCAGACGCTCGATGCGGTATCGCGGCTCGACTATCCGAATTTCGAATGCGTGGTCATCATCAACAACACGCCGGACCCCGCGTTCTGGCAGCCGATCCAGGATCACTGCCGCTCGCTCGGTGAGCGCTTCAAGTTCATCAACGCCGAGAAGGTGAAGGGCTTCAAGGCCGGTGCGCTCCGCATCGCCATGGACCGCACGGCGGCCAATGCCGAGATCATCGGCATCATCGACGCCGACTATGTCGTCGATCCGGACTGGCTGAAGGATCTCGTGCCTGTTTTCGCCGACCCGCGCGTCGGCATCGTGCAGGCGCCGCAGGACCATCGCGACGAAGGCCGCTCGCCGATGCACTACATGATGAACGGCGAATATGCCGGCTTCTTCGATATCGGCATGGTCCAGCGCAACGAGGAGAACGCCATCATCGTGCATGGCACGATGTGCCTGATCCGCCGCGCCGCGATGGACATGGCGGGCGGCTGGGCCGGCGACACCATCTGCGAGGACACCGATCTCGGGCTCGCCATCATGGAGCATGGCTGGCTCACGCATTACACCAACCATCGCTACGGCCATGGTCTCCTGCCCGACACCTACGAGGCCTTTCGCAAGCAGCGCCATCGCTGGGCCTATGGCGGCTTCCAGATCGTGAAAAAGCACTGGCGGCGCTTCCTGCCGGGCGCGAGCCGGCTGTCGCGCGATCAGAAGCGCGAATTTTCGCTGGGCTGGCTGAACTGGCTCGGGGCCGAAAGCCTCGGCGTGCTGGTCGCGATCCTGAACCTGATCTGGGTGCCGATCGTGGCCTTCGCCGATATCGCCATCCCCGACAAGATCCTGACGCTGCCGATCATCGCCGCGTTCCTGGTCTCGCTGATCCATTTCGTGTCGATGTACCGGATGCGGGTTGCAATCAAATGGGGCCAGACACTCTCCGCCATGGTTGCGGCGATGAGCGTGCAATGGACGGTCTCGCGCGCGGTCGCGCAGGGTCTGATCACCGAGCATCTGCCGTTCGCCCGCACCTCCAAGGGCGGGTTGTCGCGGATGTCGATCGAGTTTCAGGCGTTCTGGGAAGCCGTGATCGGCGTGCTGCTGCTCGTCGGCGCCGCCGTGCTGATCGTTACGAACAGCTACAAGCAGATCCGCGAAATCTACATCTTCGCGGGCGTCCTGGTGCTGGAAAGCCTGCCGTTCCTGTCGGCTGTCGCGATCGCGATCCTCGAGAGCTCGCGCATCAACTCGTTCCAGTTCTGGCGCAATGCCGGGGTGCGCACCGCGGAACTGATCGGCCTGCGCCCGGTGGCGCTGCCGTCGGTTGCAAGCCCTCCGCAGCCGGTCGCCTCCGAGGTGCATCGCGAGGCGGGCTAGCAACTTTGCCGCAATCCGCCGCAAGACTCGAAGGAACGTGCCTAACGGGCTGCGTGGTCATCGGAATCGACGGCGACGACCTGCGTTGATAAGCCGCGAGGTGCTATTGACCGCCACCAAGCCACCCCCTACACAGCGCCGTCTGGAGCATGAGCCCTTGAAAAAAGCCGCACGCGGCACGCCTTGAGGGGCTGGTATCCGGAGTTTTCCGGGCCGACATGTTCGTTCGACAAGTGAGCGCGTAGCTCAGGCGGTAGAGCACGTGACTTTTAATCATGGGGTCGAGGGTTCGAGTCCCTCCGCGCTCACCAAACAATATCTGTCCAGCCCGGAGACATGGGTAACAGAACGCACCTAGCTAGGACATGGGTGCACACGAAAGCGCAGGACCGAAGCCCCGCCGCTCTTGCTGGCCATCCTTTCGGACTAGCACCTATGGAAACTCACGTTGCATCCCGACTTAGGGCAAACTGCGGTCACGGCCCTCCCTGATCCAAGCCCCTGCTTCCCTGGGGCCGTCGGCCTCGGTACACACCGGATGTACCGAGGCCGTTTTGCTCTCGCGGAATCTTCCGATCGCTCTCCCTGGACGCCATAACGTCGCGCGGGACCGAAGCCCGCGGCGCTCACAGAGTATCACTCGATCGACAGCGCGAGGATGCCGAGTTCAATCAGAAAAACGGTGCAGCCCACAGCGAGTCCGAGAAAAACCTCATCGGGGGGAAGGGTCTTGATCCTCATGCGCGCCTCGCGTCATTTTGCGGCGTCTCACCTCAAAATGACCCAGGTCACCAGAAGTTCCGGTTCCCTTTTGCTTGGAAGTGAAAATCATCAGGAAGGCGCCGGATCGACGCTCCGCGTCTGGCGACGGCTGTGCTCGTGACTGGCGGCCCGACACATGCCCCCAGCCGGAGGTGTGCCGAGCCTAGCCAAGTCGCCGCGCTGGTCGACCCCGACCGGCCGGAATTAATCATGGCAGCAATGTGGCTGAGCCGCTATTGCTACGACGCAACAGTCTCGAACTATCGGTCGTGGAAATAGAAAACCCGCCGGGTGAGAAGCCGACGGGTTTCGCTCATGCCCGGTGTCGCGGCCCCATGTCTTCAGCCTTCCGGGGCTGGCGTGGTGACTGGAAAGCTTAGGGGAGCTCCTCCAACCGAGACAGGCCCTACAGGTTTAAGCTGCCGAGCCATCCTTTTGCGCATCGCTGCGGATAGCCGGTGACGAGCGCGCCCTTTTGGAATGGAGGACGTTATTTCCGGCGCGATCGCATTTTGCAGCGAGTCGACCTTCGCGATAAGCGTGGAAAGCTGAGCAGATATCTTGTTCACATCGACATGCTGGTCCGTGATGCTCTGTCTCAGAGAAGCAAGCGTAGTCGAGTCCTGCTGGAGCAAAGCCGTGTTTTGTTGCAATGAGGATCCATTGTCCCGCAGCGCGACAGCGTGTTGCTGCTGCGCCGACTGAATATCCTTCAAAGCGGCAACAACCGCGTCCGGTACTGGCGCCGGGGCTTCCTGGTGCGGAAGCAGTTCGGCTAGCTTACTGACATTCGGCAACGGAATGTCGAAAGAGGGCAGTGTGTAGATGGCCGCCGTGCCATTTATGGCCAAAGCGAACACCGACAGCGCCAGGATCGATTTCTGACTGGACCGCTTGCTCGATGCTTTGCTCGGCGCTGCGGATTCGAGTTGTTCGGTTTGACTCTGCGTTTCCGACGTCTCGGTCACGTGCTTGACCTCAAATGAGTGAACCAAGAAATGGAGCCGTCGCTGGATCGTCCTCGCGACGGCTCCTTTACGCGGCACCCATCTAAGCTGCCCTGGATTATGGGCTGATGAGATTAATTCCACGTTAGCGCCGCAACCGCTTGGCATGCGTCGACAGCCGCCGTCGGTGCAGCGCGCCGTTTGACTCGGACGCCAATTGCTGGCGCATGATTTTTTCGAAAGGCCGCTGCTCACTTTTGCGGATCGTGCGCCAGGCCCGGTTCCGGCAACCAATCTTCAACGTCCCTCGGCTATCCTGGCTCTATGCAGATTCGCCTTGGCCATTTCCGAAGGAAAGGATCGCGCAAGCGGCGCGAAGACCTCCTGAGCATTTGGCTTGAGGTCCTCAATCATTTCGACAATCCGATCCGACGGCGGGCCAGAAAGCTTCGGCTGACACAACGGCCCCGGCGCGACCTTCCGATGCGACATTCGCAGCCGACTGCCGGCCACGCCTGGCGGAGGTACGCATTGACGGTCTCTCGCACGCACGGCGCACGGTAGCTCGGCGTCGTTCGCCCCCAACGTATCGAGACCATACCGGCACCGGTGCAGGTTCGCGCCAGCGCCGCGGCCAACGCGCTGAGTCACGCGTCGGCCTGGCCACGCAGCAGCGCTTTGTGCAGATGCAGATAGACCCGGCACTGCATGCGATAGCGGCGGCGCGCCAATCTCTCTTCGCTCGACCGCCATGCGTGGCTGAGCTTGCGGTGCAGACGGTCGGCGTCGATCGCTTCCAGCATGTTGAGCGTCAGCATGGTGAGCCTCCATTGCCTAAGCGCTTGGTTCGGCCCAGCATCGAAGAGGTTGGGGCCGGCGTCGGTGACCCGGCTCACACCTCGGTCGTCCGGCTCGGTTCGGGGCGGTCAATCGAAATTTGCCGCATCAGTCGCCGCCAACAGACAGCCGGAAACACCGGTACGCCCATGGGAAGGTGCCGGGCGCGGCGTCCGGCTGTCTGACCGCATCGGCGGCTGCGGCTCGATCTATATAAGACTCAATGGCTTAAAGAAGTGTCTTCGGTTCCCGCACGAGGTATCAGGAGTCCGCTGAATATGTCAGAAGGCCGCCAGACTTAGCGTCGCCAAGCTCTGCCCGCGCGGCTCGAACGCCTGCAGCGCCGCGGCGATGATCCGGATCTCCTCGTCGATCTGCTCGATCGGCCGGCTGAAATCGTAGCCGCTGCGCCCCCTGAGATCGATTGAAAGCCGCCGGCGGTGCATCAGCAAATCCTCGATCGCCCGGCGGTTGCCGAGCTTCACATAGGTGTCGACGATTTTCTTGATGGCGGGTTCCATGTGCCTCATCCCCAAACACAAAACCCGCCGGCGAAATGCCAGCGGGACGGCCCATTCCCTACCCCACACAGATTACCAAAACTTTCGCGCGCCGTGGTTGCGCGATGACAAGGTGTGGGCCGATTTCCAGTCCGTGTGACCTTTCGGTGCGCGACCTCGATGCGCGCACGAATAACACGGTACCGTTCGTGGTTACGCCGCGAGCCTCACCTGATCCTTGTGAATGCCCACGCCTTCTTCATCGCAAGCGCCGTCGCGCGGCGTTGGCCGCATCCGGTCGCTCGTACGCGATGAAAACAAAGGCGACATTGGGGCGCGGTGCTTCGCCGTAGCCCGACTTCGGCAATCCACAATCGAGCTGCGCCGCGCGCAGCGCGCGTCGCGAAGAGCCGGAAAAATCAAGGAGGTATTCGTGACCGCGCCAGTGCCCACAGAGGTGCGGACAAGGAAGGCTCGAAAGTCAGCCGGTCCGATTAGCGACAAAGCCCGGCAATTTTGAGGAATTGCACGACAATATTCTTCTCGCTTTTTTTCAGAAACGCTTAAATGGTAGCGGTCAAACTTGAATGGGGGGAATCGGCGCGGCGGCGACCTGAGACCTTCGTTGCAGTCAACCAACCATTTGGGTGACTGCGTCGGCCGGGGACCTGTTGTGGCAGCAACAGCGGCATGAGAGTTCAGGGCGCTTAAGTCACGCAGAGGTTTTTAACCTCGCCCTTAACGCCGCAACAAAACCAGCGCGACTACGAGAGCCCGCTTGGGCTCACAAATGGGGCGCGCCGAATGAAACAAAAAGAAGCAAAGGTCCTGATCCTCCGCGAATGGGAGCGATGGCTGCAAACACAATCCATCGATCCCGATCATGCCACTGGCCGGGACACGCTGAAATTCTATTTCGAGCTTCAGGACAATCAGTCGGAGTTATTGGATTTCCAGTCACGGGGCCGCGACAAGTGGCACATCATCAACGGCTGGCTCCTGCGCGAGCAGCATTGCGTGTAGGATTGGCTCTCGCGCATCACCGATGAGCTGATCGACGCGCGTCACGCGTGGTCGGCGTGGACATCGACAAAGCCGGCTCCGGCGGGATTGCGGCAAGCGACATCGCATCGCTGGCATCCCAGCGCATGCGCCCGCCCCGGCTTGTTGATAACCCTCCCCCTCCGGCCGCGCAGGCGTTACAGAGCCCCGCGACATGGTATCGACGCGGGGCCAATTGCCTCGCGCTCGCCTTGAGGAAGGAAGACCATGCGGATTACCCTTGTCGGCTCGCGTCATTTCGGCGTGACCACGTTCAACATGCTGAGGGAGCACGGCGTCGAGATCGCGCGGGTGGTCGTGCATGACGACGAAGATCGCCTCGCCGCTGCCGCGAAGGCGGCCGGCATCGAAGTAATGGTGCAAGCCGATCCGAAGCTGGTCGTGGCCAAGGATATCGCACCGGGCACCGACCTCATCGTCACCGCGCACAGCCACGCGCGGGTGAGCAAGGAGGCGCTGGCGGCGGCCAGGCTCGGCGGCATCGGCTACCACCCCTCGCTCTTGCCCCGCCACCGCGGCATCGCGGCGGTGGAATGGACCATCAAGGAAGGCGACCCGATTGCCGGCGGCACGATCTATCATCTCGCCGAGCGCATGGATGCCGGCGCCATCGCCGCGCAGGAATGGTGCTTTGTGAAGAAGGGCGAGACTGCGCGCGAATTGTGGGAGCGTGCGCTGGCACCGCTCGGCCAGAAGCTGCTCGGCGAGGTCATCGACTACGCCAAGACCCACAACGCGCTGCCGGCAAAGCCGCAGGACGAGCAGTTCGCGACCAAGGCGCCGGCCCTCGCGCCGCATTAACCCTTCGTTCACTTCAAGGCTTGCACTGGCTCGGCCCGCGGGCTACCCAGCATCCGCCAATTTCGCCTTCCAGTGAGGCCCCAAGCTCGCGACCAAGTGTTTGGATTCGCTGGAACAATCCGCAATGTTGCGGCGCGGCAAATTTTGGACACATTTGCCCAAAATAAACCGCCTATCTCAGCCAAATCGAGGATTTGATTTATGCGTCTCAATCGCATTGGCCCAGCCTTTTTTGCTTTTGGCTTGTCCGTCCTGGCCACCTCGGCCGCCGCTCCCGCTTTCGCGCAGCAGCCCTATGACGGCGTCTGGAATGTCACCATTGTGACAAAGGCCGGCAGTTGCGAGCCGACCGCCACCTCAACGCTCACGGTGTCCGACGGTAGGATTTCCGCCTCCGGAGCCAACGTCTCCGGACGCATCGGACGAGAGGGCCTTGTTCGCGTCTCAATCAACGGTGCATATGCCAACGGACAGCTCAGCGGCAACGCCGGATCGGGAAAGTGGAATGGGGCTTCAGCAGGGATACCTTGCAGCGGTCGCTGGCAGGCGTCGCGGCAATAAATCGGATACGATCAACAACGCCCTCGTCGTGATCCGGCGGCTGCTGATGGCAGCCGCCGTTTTGTTTGAGGGCACACTGGTCAATTCAGCGAGCCATGCGCAGGCAGGTCCATTTGCAGGCCTGGCCGGAATCTGGAGCGGCGGTGGCACTGTGACGCTCGATGACGGCTCCAGGGAGCGCATCCGCTGCCGCGCGGTCTACAGGGTCGCGGGCGCCACCATGAGCATGACTCTGACCTGCGCCAGCGACGCCTACAAGTTCCAGCTCGCTGCCGACGTCGTCGATCAGGCGGGCGTGGTGTCGGGAAACTGGACCGAGACAACCCGCGTCATCAGCGGCACGCTGGCTGGCCGCGGCGGTGGCGGCAATTTCGACGTTGTCGCGAGCTCGGGCGGCTTCAATGCCAATATCTCGCTGCGCACCGCCGGCAACCGGCAGTCGATCGGCATGCGCGCCGACAGCCAGTTCCGCACGGCGGCGATCGCGCTGGCGAGATAGCTTCACACCGTCAATTTTGGAAAACGCGACGGCAATCCGGGAGATCGGGTTGCCCCGTTCGCTATCGACTAAACCGTCTTCGGCTTGGCGAGGCGTTCGGCCGTCTGCTTCAGGGTCTTCGCGACCAGCAGCGCCTGCTTCCTGGTGAAGGCAAAATCCTGCACGCCCTTATACGTGGTCAGGGACAACACCAGAATACTCGGCTCATGCTCGGGCCAGCCGGTGGCAAAGGCCGTGACGAAATCGGCGGATGTCGCTCGGTCGGTCATGTCGATCAAGCTCGCTTCACGCTGCAGGGACAAAGGCGGTGACTTCGATCTCGACCTTGGCCCTGACATCGACGAGACCGTCGATGTAGAGCAGCGTCGATGGCGGGAAGTTTCGGCCTAACGTCTCCTTCCAGGCCGCGCCGATGTCGCGGCCCGCGGCCTCGTATTCGCTGCGGCTGGTCAGATACCAGGTCAGGCGGACGATGTGCTCGGGCGCAGCACCCGCCTCGCCCAAGAGCTTGACGATCCGCTTCAGCGCGGTGGCGACCTGCGCTCCGAGCTCTGTGGCGTATTCGCCCTTCTCGTCGCCACCGGTTTGTCCGGCCAGCACGATCCAGCGGCCGGGACCGTTGAACTCGACGCCGTGCGAGAAGCCGCGCGGCTTTGACCATTCGGCCGGTTGCAGGATGCGCATCATCTTCTTGCCTCCGCTACTTTCTCCGTTCCCCTTAGCACCGACCGACAGCCACTCCCACCCCGGATTTCAAGCGCGGCGCATCGCTGCCCTCTCAAATTGCCCGTTGCAAGCGGGCGGACGCAGGGCCATATCGGCATGCCTGCCGTCATCCCCTCCCCGACAGTGTGAATCGATGCAACCGATCCCTTCCAAACCGATGGCCGCGCTGTGGATGGCCGGATGGCTCACGCTGATGCTGGTGATGGTGGTTGCCGGGCGCGAGGCGACGCGCGAGCTGAATGTGTTCGAATTGATGGAAATCCGCGCCGTCATCGGCTTCTTCCTGCTCATGCCGTTCGTGGTTCGCAACGGCGGCTTCCGCACGCTGAAGACCTCGCGGCTGCCGCAGCACATCGCGCGCAACCTCATCCATTACGGTTCGCAGCTCGGCTGGTTCTTCGCGCTGACCCTGATCCCGATCGGCCAGGTGGTGGCGATCGAGTTCACCATGCCGATCTGGACCGCGATCCTCGCCGCGAGTTTCCTCGGCGAGCGCATCACCTCCTGGAAGGCGATTGCGATCATGCTCGGCATCGTCGGCGTCGTCATCATCGTTCGGCCGGCGACAGGCGAGGTCAATCCGGGCCAGTTGATCGCGCTTGCCGCCGCAGTCGGCTTCGGCGTCTCGATGGCGCTGGTCAAATCGCTGACCCGCACCGAAAGCGCGCTCGCGGTGATCTTCTGGATGATCGTCGTGCAGGCCGTCGCCGGCTTCTTGCCGACGCTGTATTCCTGGGCGTGGCCGTCGACACATGCCTGGGGCTGGGTCATCGTGATCGCGATCTGCGGCACGTTCTCTCACTATTGCCTCGCCAGCGCGATGCGCTACGCCGACGCGACGATCGTGGTGCCGATGGATTTCCTACGGGTTCCGCTCACGGCGACCGTCGGCTGGCTCGTCTATGCAGAGCGGCTCGACATCTTCACGGTCTGCGGCGCTGCGCTGATCCTGACCGGCAATCTCTTGAATCTGAAGCCGAATGCGCCGGTGGCGGCCCGCGCCGGGACCTGATTGCGACGTGCCGGCTCGACCAAAGTCGGCCATCCATTTTGTGATCTAAATCACGCAAAGCCGGCGGGTGAATTGGATACCATCGGTCGCGGATGAAGAGCACCGCGGGCGACCTTCAGGAGTTGGGCATCAGTCCGTTTCTGGCGGATTTTTCCTGGCGCGGCGCGAGTGCTTTTCGTGTAAGCTGGCAGCCACGTGTCGCTACTTCATTTTATTGATTCCGGGGATTTCAGATGCGCTACCTGACCCTCCTCCTTTCGCTCATAGCAATCCTGTTCAGCGCGGAATCGGCCCTCGCCGACAAGCGCGTCGCCTTTGTCGTCGGCAATGGCGCCTACAAGAATGTCGTGCAGCTTCCGAACCCGCCGGTCGACGCCAAGGCGATGGCGGCGCTGCTGCGCAATGTCGGCTTCGATGTCATCGAGGGAACGAACCTCACGCGCGATGCGATGACCGAGAAGCTGCTCGATTTCGGCAAGAAGGCGGAAGGCGCCGATGTCGCCATCTTCTTCTATGCCGGCCACGGCATCGCGATCGGCGGCGTCAACTACCTGTTGCCGGTCGATGCCGACATCAAGTCGGAGATGGACGTCAAGCTGGGAGCGGGGATCAATGTTGATCTTACGCTCGACCAGACCATGAGCGACGCCAAGGTCAAACTGGTGTTCCTCGACGCCTGCCGCGACAACCCGTTCGCGGCAAAGATCAAGGCGAACTCGCCGACCCGCAGCGTCGCGGTCCAGCAAGGCCTCGCCGAGATGAAATCGGCGGAAGGCACATTGATCTCGTTTGCGACCGGCCCGGGCCAGACCGCTCTCGACGGTCCCGAAGGCACCCACAGCCCCTTCACGAATGCGCTGCTCGCCCACCTCACCGAGCCCGGAGTCGAGATCCAGCAGGTCATGACGGAAGTCCGCGCCGAGGTGCACGAGCAGACCCATAATGGCCAGCTCCCCTGGGGCAACACCAACCTGATCGGCGCGGTGTACCTCAATGGCGCACCGGCGCCGGCCGCCGCTCCAGCGGCCGCTGCGACCGCACCGCCGGGCGCTGCCGCGCCGGCCGTCGCATCGACCACCGACAGCACCAACGTCGAGCTGGAGTTCTGGCGGTCGGTGAAGGATTCCAACAAGCCGGAAGAGCTCAATGCCTATCTGAGCAACTATCCGAACGGCCAGTTCAAATCGCTGGCGCTCGCCCGCATCGCCGAGCTGCAGAACGGCCCGTCGACGACGACGCGCAACCTGGCCACCGGCGTCGATCCTGCGACCTTCACGGAGGACGCCGACCAGCTCACCGAGGACCAGTTGGGTCTCGACCGCGGTCAGCGCCGTGACGTGCAGCGGCGCCTGAACGGGCTTGGCTTCGACACCAAGGTCACCGGCAGGTTCGACGAAGCTACGCGCGAGGTCATTAAGCGCTGGCAGGCCGCGCGCGGCTATCCCTCGAGCGGCTATCTCAACAAGCTGCAGCACAAGGCGCTGCTCTCCGAGATCGTGGCGTCCACGAATTCGGATGACTCCTCCTCAGACGAGCATGAACATGTCACGCGCCACCACTCCAGTGGCGGGGGCGGCGAACGCCATTACTCTCGCCGTGGTGGCGGGGGCGGCGGCGGAAACCCCGGCGCCTTCATGGGCGGCATGATCGGTGGCATGATGGGCGGCATGTTCCGCCACTGACGCCCGGTACCTGGGCAGCATTTCGAAAAGCCCGGCCCTCGCTGGGCTTTTTGATTCATGTTCACGTTACGACAATTGATTTATCGAGCTATCGGGATGTGAAGGTGGTTGGGAGGACTCGTGGACAAACTCGATTTCAAGAAGACCCTATCAAGACTCTACAGCGCGCCAAAGGGCAGCTTTGCTACCCTCGAGGTGCCGCCCCTGCAATTCGTCAAGGTCGACGGCAAAGGCGACCCGAACCACGAGCCCGACTACAAGCGCGCGATCGAATGGCTCTATCCTGTGAGCTACGCGATCAAATTCGCCGCCAAAGCCAGATCAGGAAAGGACTACGTCGTCCCGCCGCTGGAGGGCCTCTGGTGGGCCGACGATCCCACCGATTTCGTCAAACGCAAGAAGCACCGCTGGCGGTGGACCATGATGATCATGGTGCCCGACTTCATCGACCGGCCCTCGTACGATGCCGCGGTCGCCAAGATACGCGACAAGATGCGCGACAAGCCCGGCGAACCCCCGGAAACGCTGCGTCTGGAACCGCTCAACGAAGGGTGCTGCCTGCAGACGCTGCACATCGGCAGCTACGACGATGAAGGGCCGATACTTGCCATGCTCCACGACGAGGTGATGCCGGCGCAAGGATTCACGTTCGCGGGTCCGCATCATGAAATCTACTTGAGCGATCCGCGCAAGACGGCGCCAGAGAGGCTCAAGACGATTCTCCGGCAACCGGTCAGGCAAGCCGGCCGATAACCACGACCCTTGCCCTCGCTATTTCCCTACGGCCTTGCGCAGTGCCTCGTTGATACGGTCCTGCCAGCCCGGACCGCCAGCCTGGAAATATTCGAGCACGTCCTGGTCGATGCGCAGTGTCACCTGCTCCTTGATGCCCGGCACCGCAGTCTTCTTCGGTGGCGTCTCGGCGATCTTGGTGGTGACCTTCTTGAACGCTGCTTCCGCCTCGGTGCGGGCGTCGTTCAGCGTCCGCGGGCGTCTCGGTTGATCGGCCATGTCAGATTCCTTCGAACAGCACGGTGGAAAGATAACGCTCGGCGAATGACGGTACGATCGCCAGGATGGTCTTGCCGGCGTTCTCGGGCCGCTTGCCGAGCGCGATGGCGGCCGCGACCGCAGCGCCCGACGAGATGCCGCCGGGAATACCCTCGTGCCGCGCCAGCGCCCGCGAGGTATCGAGCGCAGTTTCGCTGTTGACCGTCACGATTTCGTCAATCACGGAGCGGTCGAGGATGTCGGGAACAAAGCCCGCGCCGATGCCCTGGATCTTGTGCGGCGAATGCGTCCCGCCCGACAGCACCGCGCTTTCCTCCGGCTCGACCGCGACCACGCGCAGCGACGGTTTTCGCGGTTTGAGCACCTGGCCGACGCCGGTGATGGTGCCGCCGGTGCCGACGCCCGCGACGAAGATGTCGAGATCACCGCCGGTGTCGTTCCAGATCTCCTCCGCCGTGGTGCGGCGGTGAATCTCCGGATTGGCGAGGTTCTTGAACTGCTGCGGCATCACCGAGTTCGGCGTTGTCCGCAATAGTTCCTCGGCGGTGGCGATCGCTCCGTTCATGCCTTGGGCAGCGGGCGTCAGCACAAGTTCCGCGCCAAGGAACGCCAGCATCTTGCGCCGCTCGATCGACATCGAGTCCGGCATGACGAGCTTCAAGCGATAGCCGCGCGAGGCCGCGACAAAGGCGAGCGCGATGCCCGTATTGCCGGACGTCGGTTCGATCAGCACGGTGTCGGCATTGATCAGCCCGGCCTTCTCCATGGCCGTGACCATGGACGCGCCGATGCGGTCCTTCACGCTGCCCGCCGGGTTGAAATATTCAAGCTTGGCCAGGATCGTCGCGTTGGCGCCGCGAAGGTGCGGCAATTTGCGCAAGCGCACGATCGGAGTGTCGCCGATCGCCTCGACAATCGAGTCATACACGCGGCCTCGGCCGGGACGGTGCACTGCACCAATGGCAGACGATGCATCCATGAATGACTCCTTCCCGGCCAGGAAAGCGCTGGCATGTCGTAATTAGTGGCAGGGTGCGCTCTCGCGCAAGCGGGCTCGCGCGAAATCACAACTCACTGCATTGCAAAATTTTAATTGAGTCAAATTGCGCAGAAGCACCGCATTTCTGTTGCGACATCGTCAAGCAAAATAGTGTAGGATATGCTCAGGCTTGGAATGCATGGAGGGTCAACGATGTCAGCAGTTGCTGAAGTCCTGTCGACCGTCGCTCACAACCCCGATCCGCGCGGGAGTGATCTGCCGACCTGCCCGGTCTGCGCCGACTCCATGGTGGCTGCGGAAGCGTCCGCGTATCTGACGGACAACATCATCAGCTACCTCTGGACCTGCGACACCTGCGGTTACGGCTTTGTGACCAAGCATGCGCTGAAGCGGATTGCGTGTAATTGAGATTACCGGGGCACGATGTCGCCCCGCGCCCAACCGGCCCGCGTCTGTTCGTAAAAGTCAGAGAACGCCCCCCGCGCCACCGCGTCGGCGACGTCGTGCATCAAGCGCTGGTAGTAGGCGATATTGATCTCGGAGAGCAGCATCGCGCCGAGCGTTTCGCCCGCTTTGACGAGGTGATGAAGGTAGGCGCGCGAGACCTCGCGCGTCGACGGCCAGTCGCTGGTCTCGTCGAGCGGCCGCGGATCATCGGCGTGCCGCGCGTTGCGCAGATTGATCTGGCCATGGCGGGTGAACGCGACGCCGTGGCGGCCGTTCCGCGTCGGCATCACGCAATCGAACATGTCCATGCCGCGCCTGATTGCTTCCAGGAGGTCCTCGGGCGTGCCGACGCCCATCAGATAGCGCGGCCGGCCGACTGGCAGGAGCGGCGCGACCTCCTCGATCATGGCGAGCATCACCGCCTGCGGCTCGCCGACCGCAAGGCCGCCGATGGCATAGCCGTGGAAGCCGGTGTCGACGATGCCGCGGGCGCTGACGCACCTCAACTCGCCCACGTCGCCGCCTTGCGCGATGCCGAACAGCATGTGGCCTGCCGGCGCCGCTTCGAAGGCGCGCCGCGAGCGCTCGCCCCAGCGCAGCGAGAGCTGCATCGCCCGCTCGATATCGGCGCGCTCCGCAGGCAGCCGCACGCACTCGTCCATCTGCATGGCAATGTCCGAGCCGAGCAGAAGCTGCACTTCGATCGAGCGCTCAGGCGACAGCTCCACCGTGGCGCCGTCGATATGCGAGCGGAACGTCACGGCCTTTTCATCGATCTTGCGCAAGTCCGAAAGCGACATCACCTGGAAGCCGCCGGAATCCGTCAGCATCGGGCCGTTCCAGCCGCTGAATTTCTGCAGGCCACCGAGTGCTGCGATGCGCTCGGCGCCGGGCCGCAGCATCAGATGATAGGTGTTGCCGAGCGCGATGTCGGTGCCGGCCGCACGCACCTCGCGCCAGTGCACGCCTTTCATCGCGCCGGCGGTCCCGACCGGCATGAAGGCGGGCGTGCGCACCAGGCCATGCGGCGTGGTCAGACGTCCGGCTCGGGCCTGGCCATCGGTTGCGAGCACTTCGAAGTGATTAGGGAGCGTCATGGGCCGGCTTATCGCGTAACCCCCGCGTCCGTGGCAACCTCGTTAAGACCCAAACCGGGCCGCAAAAGCCATTGACGCGCTTCCCGCTGGCCCATATGGTCCGCCGCCATGCACGCGATCGCGAAAACCACGACCAAAACCGGAAAGCCCCAGCGGGCTTCGGGAGTCGTGCGCGCGTAAGTTGACGGCCGCATATCCGTAACCGAAGCCCCGCCTGATGAAGGTCCGGGGCTTTTTTATTGCCTTAAAGTCCAATCCGAAGGAGACAAAAGTGAGTGACGATCCCGTTGTTGCCATTGCCGGCGTGACCGGCGCTGTCGGTCGCGAGTTCATCGCCACCATGGACAAGCGCAGCTTCCGCGTCGGCAAGCTGAAAGCACTGGCGAACGCGCGATCGGCAGGGAAGAAGCTCGCCTTCCGCGGGCAGGAGATCACGGTCGAGGAGCTCAGCGAGCGCTCCTTCGACGGCGTCGATATCGCGCTGTTCTCGGCCGGCAGTGCCACCTCGAAGAGGTTCTCTCCGCTCGCGGTTGCGGCCGGCGCTGTGGTCATCGACAACTCCTCGGCCTTCCGCATGGACCCGCATGTGCCGCTCGTGATCCCCGAGATCAACGGCCGCCGCATCCGCGACCATCGCGGCATCATCGCCGTGCCGAACTGCTCTGCGATCACGGCATTGATGCCGCTGTGGCCGATCCACCGCCAGAACCGCATCAGGCGCGTGATTTTGTCGACCTATCAGGCCGTCAGCGGCGCGGGCGCCGCCGCCATGGAGGAATTATTGGCATCGACCCGCGCGAGCCTCGCCGGGGAGCTGTTTACGCCGAAGGTGCTGCCGCATCCCTGTGCGTTCAATGTCTTCAATCACGACACGAAGATCGATCCGGAAACCGGCTACAATGAAGAGGAAACGAAGGTGATCCGGGAGACCCGGAAAATCTTCGAGGACGAGGGCATCGCCATCGGCGTGACCTGCGTCCGCGTCCCCGTGCTCCGCGCGCACAGCCAGGCGATCACCTTCGAATGCGAGAATCCGATCTCCGAGACTCGCGTCCGCAACATCCTCGTCGGCGCGCCCGGCGTGCGGCTGGTCGACGACCGCACCGCCAATTACTTCCCGATGCCGATCGATGCTTCCGGCCAGGACGACGTGCTGGTCGGCCGCATTCGCCAGGATCTCAGTGATCCCTCCGGTCACTCGGTCTCCATGTTCGTATCGGCCGATCAGCTCCTCAAGGGCGCCGCACTGAACGCGGTGCAGATCGCGGAGCTATTGCCGCAGCGGGCGATGGCGTGAGGTGAATTCTAGGGTGGGCAAAGGCGCGCAAGCGCCGTGCCCACCTCATCACACTCCACGCTAGCCTAACAAGGGAGGCCCCCCGGCTCTGCCGGGGAGGCAGCAGAAGTTTGACATTTCCGGCGGTCGTCCACCGACGAAACTCACGACTCGTGAGCCACCACGCGCACGAGAAGGAGTTTCGCGATGGACGATTACGAGAGCCTAAGCCACAGCAAATGGGAGTGCAAATATCACGTGGTCTTCATTCCCAAGTGTCGCAGGAAGACGCTTTACGGGGAGTTGAGGCAGCATCTCGGGGACGTGTTCCGCAGATTGGCAATGCAGAAGGAGTGCAGGGTCGAGGAGGGGCATTTGATGCCCGATCATGTTCACATGATGATTTCGATCCCACCCAAGTATGCTGTGTCGCAGGTGATCGGATACATCAAGGGCAAGAGTGCGATCCATCTGGCGCGGGTCTATGGAGAGAGGAAGCGCAACTTCGTAGGGCAGCACTTCTGGGCTCGGGGATACTTCGTCTCGACCATCGGTCGAGACGAAGCGGTGATCAGGGAATACATTCGCAAGCAGGAGGCCGAGGATACCCGGCTCGACCAAATGAATATGTGGCGCTGAGGCCGCCTTTAGGCGGCCAACAAAATCGGGGACGCGTTAGCGTCCCCCATGGCCGCTTTGAGCGGCCCAATTCCTAAAGCCCCCGGCTTTGCCGGGGGATACTTACCTGGTGGTGGGCACGCTTCGCTTTGCCCACCCTACGAATTCGCGCGAAACAGCAAACAGGCATCGCCATAGGAATAAAAGCGATAGCCTTCGTCAATGGCGTGCGCGTAAGCGCGTTTCATCGTCTCGAGCCCCGAGAAGGCCGAGACCAGCATGAACAGCGTCGAGCGCGGCAAATGGAAATTGGTCATGAGGACCTCGACCGCACGAAAACGATAGCCCGGCGTTATGAAGATCGCGGTCTCGCCTTCGAACGGCGCGATGCTGCCATCCTCGCGCGCGGCACTCTCCAGGAGCCGCAGCGACGTGGTGCCGACCGCGACGATCCGCCCGCCCTTGGCGCGCGCGTCGTTCAGCGCGGCGGCGGTCGCCTCCGAAAGGGTGCCCCATTCGGAATGCATCCTGTGGCCCGCGGTATCGTCGGCCTTCACCGGCAGGAAGGTGCCGGCCCCGACATGCAGCGTCAGCCGCTGCAGCCCTATGCCGCGCTCGCGTAACGCGCGCTCCAGCGCCGGCGTGAAGTGCAGCCCCGCCGTCGGAGCCGCGACCGCGCCCTCCTCGCTAGCAAACATGGTCTGATAGTCGGTGACGTCGCGATCGTCGGCTGCGCGCTTGCCGGCGATGTAGGGCGGCAGCGGCGGACTGCCGACATCGCTGATGGCCTGGTCGAGCACCGCGCCATGGAACGAGAAGGACAGCGTCACCTCGCCATCGTCGCCCTTGTGCTCGACCTCGGCATCGAGATTGCCGAGCAGGCAGACCCTGCCCTCATTGCCGAAGCGGATGCGGTCGCCTCTCACCAGCTTCTTCGCCGGCTTCACCAGCGCCTGCCAGCGCGAGCCGTCGAGCCGCTTGATCAGGGTCGCGTCGATCTTCGGCTCGGTCTCGCGCCCGATGCGGCGGCCGTGGAGCTGCGCCGCGATCACCTTAGTGTCGTTGACGACAAGCTGGTCACCGGCTCTGAGCAGCGCCGGCAGATCGGACACCGCGCGATCCTCGAGCCGGTTACCCTGCACCACCAGCATGCGCGCGGAATCGCGCGGGCTCGCGGGCCGAAGCGCGATGCTCGAAGGCGGAAGCTCGAAGTCGAAGAGGTCGGTGCGCATGGATTTGCGATGCGCTTTCGTCGCGGTCATTCCGGGGCGTGCGAAGCACGGACTCTGGTGCGCAATCGCGCATCTGGGAACCTCGAGATTCCGGGTCTGGTGCTGACGCACCAGCCCGGAATGACGGTGCCTATGTCAGGTGTCACGCCGCGTCGGCGGCCATATGCGCTTTCACGATCTTGTCGGGATCCGTCACCGGCTCGCCGCGCTTGATCTTGTCGACGTTCTCCATGCCATCCGTCACCTTGCCCCAGACGGTGTATTGGCGGTTGAGGAACGAGGCATCGTCGAAGCAGATGAAGAACTGGCTGTCGGCGGAGTCGGGGCTGGCCGCGCGCGCCATCGACGCGGTGCCGCGCACATGTGGCTCGGCGTTGAACTCGGCCTTCAGCTTCTTGCCGGAGCCGCCGGTGCCGGTGCCATGCGGGCAGCCGGTCTGGGCCATGAAACCGTCGATCACGCGATGAAACACGATGCCGTCGTAAAACCCTTCTCGCACCAATTCCTTGATCCGCGCCACATGGTTGGGGGCGAGGTCCGGCCGCATCTCGATGGTGACGGGCCCCTGGGTGGTCTCGAGGATCAAAGTATTTTCGGTGACAGCCATGCTCTCTTCTCTTGGGGTTCAAGGTGGGTGCGGAACCGGACCGCAAAGGGGTGGCCGGCTACAGCCGCGGCCATGGAATCTGTAAATGGCATCGGCGAACAGCGTTGCAATGCCTCCATGACCGCCACGCGATAGGCCAGCCGGTCGTTGTCGGTGGCTTTCGGCGATTCATAGGTAATCCGGGGATGCCCCATGATCGCCCCGGAACGGTTAAAGCTGACGATGACCGTGATGTCCATCGGGTTGGCGACTGCGGTTGACGGCGGTTTCCAGCAGTGACCCAGCCTTTCGAACACGTCCTTGATGGTGTTGACCCGCGGACCCTGCACCGCGCCTCCGGGGAGACCTTTCGCTGGCCCCTTGGTTGGCGGCTGATTTGACTGGCTTTGCGCTGGCGCCGGCGTAGCGAGCGCGGTCAGCAGCAGCGCGGCGGACAGGCCGAGGATCGATCTCGTCTTGCCTGCCGCCATCGCATCACTCCCTCGCGCTGCTATTTCATGTCGGAAGCAACCTGGACCTTCACCATCTTGTCGGGATTGGTGACGGTGCCGCTCTGGGATCCAGGGGGCGCCTTCTTGAGCTTGTCGACGACATCCATGCCCTGCACGACGTCGCCGATCACGGTGTATTGCCCATTCAGGAACGAGGCGTCGCCGAAACAGATGAAGAACTGCGAATTCGCTGAATCGACGCTGTCGCCGCGGCGCGCCATGCCGACCGTGCCACGCTTGAACGGCAGCTTGGAAAATTCCTGCTTGAGGTTTGGATATTTCGATCCGCCGGTGCCGTCGAAATTCTGGCCGTCGCCGGTCTGCGCCATGAAGCCTTCCATCACGCGGTGGAACGGCACGTTGTTGTAGAAGCCGTCGCGCGCGAGCTGCTCGATCCGCGCGGCGTGATGCGGGGCGACGTCGGCGCGGAGGGCGATCACGATGCGGCCCTTGGTGCTGTCGATCACGACCGCGTTTTTCTTGTCGAGATTGGCCGGCAGAGATTGCGCCACCGCGGGTAGCGCGACAACGAGCGCGGCAAGGAAAGCAAGGATACGGATCATGGAAACTCCGGGTGGGATGGAGAGGGATGGTTCACTGCGGGCCGCACGGCGTTATCGCAGAGCCCGTTACAGCTTTCACGAACGTGATTGGTTCAAGCCTTGAATTTCGCTTTCAGGCTGGCCGCAACCGAGGCCGGCACGAAAGCCGAGACGTCGCCGCCCATCGACGCGATTTGGCGCACCAGTGTGGCGGTGATCGGGCGGATCGGCGCGGATGCCGGGACGAATACCGTGTGGACCTCGGGCGCCATGGTCTCGTTCATGCCAGCGAGCTGCATCTCATAGTCGAGATCGGTGCCGTCGCGCAGGCCCCGGATCATGATGGTGGCGCCCGCCTTCCGGGCCGCCGTGACAGTAAGACCATCATAGGTCGCGGTATCGAGGGTGCAGCCAGCCGCGGCCGCGACCGGTCCAAACACCTCCCGGATCATTGCAAACCGCTCCTCGGTCGAAAACAGCGGCTTCTTGGTGGGCTGGACGCCGACCGCGACGATCAGGCGGTCGCAGAGCTGGACGGCCCGACGGGCGACGTCCAGATGGCCGTTGGTGACGGGATCGAATGAGCCGGGATAGAGCGCGATGCGGGGCATGGCGCCGTCCTACAGGCCCGCACCGTCCGGCGCAAGCGTCAGCGGTTCCGCCTGCCGCCTTCTGTTTCGTGCCGCTGCCCTCGACGAAACACAACCGGACCGGGATGAAACCATTTTCCGTTTCCGGCGAAGGCAGGACGAAACCGCTCTTGGTTACCAAGGCGCAACGAAACGACAGGCCAAAAGGCCGCCTCACAGGGGACCGTCATGATCAAAGCTCTTTCAGCCGTCGCTGTCGCCGCCCTCGTTGCCGCCGCTCTCACCATCCTGCCCGGCTTTACCCCCCAGGTCGCCGCTTCGACCCCGCAGCCGCTCGCCAAAGGCGACCGCCTCGACTACCACCCGGTCGGGCGCGACTGCTCGCAACAGGCCTGGCCGAATTTCGAGGCTTCGTGCCTGCGCAACGCCGTCACCAGAACTCAGGTCCGCGAAGTCCGCTTCGTCAGCACGGACCGCACGCGGTAAGGCAACGAATTTCAGGAAAATCCCACCCGGGTAACTTGAATGGAGGCCAGGCGGGCGCGCTGGCCTCCGTTTTTGTTGGCTAGATGGATGTGGGGAAGTTGCCGCAATATAGCGCGGTATTGATGCTCGTCGTCGAAGAGGTCCGCTCCAACGGAAACTCGGCCGCCTCAGCTCGGAGGGCCCAAACACCAACAGGCGCGTGACGCCCTCGGATCAGCAGCGTGCCTGCATTGACGAACCGGCTGATTTCGAAAGCGCCGAACGCGTGCTCGCAACGCGCCCTTTGCATGAGATCGTCACCCACCACGATCTTGGTACCCAGCGCGTGCGCATGCTGTTCAAGCCGAGCTGCGACATTGACCGCGTCGCCAACAAGGGTCGGGCCATAGCGCTTTGAAGTGTTGATCATGCCACTCCAGACCTGTCCGTATTGCAGGCCAATCGACGCGGAAATCAGCCAATCGCCGCCAAGCGCGGCTTCGTTCAGATTCAGCGCGTTGATCTGCTCAAGAATCCGCCATGCGCATCTCAACGTCCTCGTCGCGCAGTCAGTCTGCCCGGCCGCATAATCGAATGTAGCCAGTACACCGTCGCCCTGATACGCGTTGAGCTTGCCTTTGAAGTTCGACACGTTGTCGGTCACGATACGCTGAAATTCTCCAAGCAGGACAAATACAGTCTCGGGCGCAACATCCGTGCAGATCCTCATGAAATGGTCCAGATCGACGAACATCACCGCCATGGGTTGACGGTGAACGTCCTGAACGCAGGGAACGATCTTGGGCCGCGGCTCGGCGGAGTTCATGGTTCTCTCCCTTCGAGGCAGATGTGGATCGGAAGCCTTGAAAACGGGGAGAACCCTATGAGACTTGCCGTGAAAGAGCCGTGAGTCGGGGGTTAGTGCATATTCGCCCGAATTCGGACGCTAAAACTAACGTTGGATCAATCGGATACCGGTGGTGTCGGAAGATCCGATCAGTGCGTCGATTTCGACTTCTGGAGAAGGTCTTCCAGCTGTTTGATCGCAACGGCGCGAGCATCCTGGCTGGCAGGCATCGTGGGCAGATTGGGCGGGCGATTGGGTTGAAGCAAGATCGAGAAGACATAGTCTGTCTTGCGTGCATGTTCGTGGCAGCCCATGCAGGTTCGTTCGACAAAACAGCTCGACAGCGACGTTTGATGGAACGTTTCCATAGTGGTGTTGACGGTCGCCGAGCCATTTCGAATGCTGCAAGATGGCTGCGACGCGTCGGCGCCTGCGGTCGGCGAAGACGCGAATATGGGCCACTGGGTCATGACCAGTTTGTAGTTCTTCCAGACACTGCCAAGACTACCGAGCGCGCTTTGTTGCGTGCTATTGACCATCAACACTTCAGCCTCGATGCGTTGTAGCCGCTCCACCTGGAAGGCCCTTGGAGGCACACCCGGCCCATTGGCGCCAGCCGGTCTCGGGATCTGAAAATCCGGCTCCGGTTCAGCGGTCATGTGGTGGTCGGGATTGCCGTCATTGAAAGTAAAGTGCGCTCCGGGACTCGAGTCAGGTTCGCGAACGTTGTCGACGTGCTCGAAGGTCGACCAAATCCACTGCGGCCGGGAAGGTGTCTTGTACACAATATGCAGGCCCACAAGTCCCACCGTCGCGAGTCGACACTCGGTGCTTCCTGGATCCTGAATTAATGCATCTCTGAAATAGAACCGAGAGGGATCGATATGATTTGGTCCTCCCTTCGGCAGTTCGACCCATGCCGACTTCACCGTCAGGGCGCCGTCGTTCTGCCTGCCGGGATCGGGTATGGGCTGACCACGCGGAGCGTCGCCAATGCCCGAAACGTTGTCCCTGTTGTAGAGGCCCTCCTTCTGGATCTTGTCGAAGACCGTTTGGTTGTAGCCAACCGCATAGCGCACATACGTTCGGTTCTGAGCGATCAGGAAATTATCGAGTCCCGGGTTGATGACCTCGCGGAGACTGCCGAATTTGTTAAACGAGGCGAGAACAAGCGTGCCAGGACCTATGGCCGGATGGTTAGTGCATGGTTCGGCGATGTCGGGGTAGACCTTCCAGTCCGCCGGCTGACGAGCATCCGGCAGAAAAGTCTCCCAGTCCGCCTTGAGAGACTCGAACGTGCGTGGACCCGGGTCCGTTATTTTCTTGTCGGCGTCGGGTTTGCCGCGTTGATCGGATGCCGGCCACACCAGAAATTTAAAGAGCTGCCAGGACAGCGCATAAAAGTCCTTCTTATCGATGACGCCGGTCGTCGCGCAGACATCCGCAGGCGGCGTGGCGGGCGGCGGATCGGTCCACGAAATTGTCGCTACGCACGTCGCGCTGCTTTGCGCCATTGCCGGGGTTGAGCTGACAATCCGTCCGGCCGCGCACAACGCCACGGCACAAATCATCAAGCGAGCGCAAAAGGTAGCAACCACGCTTCCAGTTGATCTCGAATGGCATCGGCTGTCCTGAATTGGCACCATGGCAGCAATCCTCCCGGCCGTCGTCAGTGGTAATCTGCGGTGTCCAAATCCTTTCGCAAATGACTGCGTCGATATGTCCTAAGAAATCGCCACAGCGGCAATTGTCCGCAACTCGAGGTTGACGACTCCACGCAGCTCGGAAGTCCGCCAACCAAAATCGCAAGGATGATCGGCGTTTTCGCGACGTGGCGCTCCCCTTTTGTTACTTTCGCTCTTGCGGCCAGTGGCGTCAACGGAAGCGATTGTTCGCTCGGCGCAGGTCCTGACGAGTCATCGTCCATTAGCGATCTCGGTAAACTGTTGTAGGCTCTCAGGGCTCAAGGAGTTCTTGCCGTGCTCCAGCTGTCATTGTTCGGCCCCTTCTCGCTGCGAAACGACGGGCACGAGGTCCGAATCAAGAGCCTCAAGCTGCGGGGCATCCTCGGCTACATCGCGCTGAGCGAGTCGCTGCTTGAGACGCGCGAGCGGCTGGTCGGCCTGCTCTGGAGCGAGTCAGGGGAAGCGCAGGCGCGTGCTGTGTTGCGCCAGGTCATTCGCGAGCTCCGTGAGATTTTTGCTGAGGCCGGCTGCGACGGGCTTCGCATTGACGCCCATGAAATAGGATTTGAGCACAGCGCTATCGACGTGGATGTGTGGGCTATCGTACGCGCGGCCGAAGCCGGAGAGGTGCATCCTCTCCTGCTCGAGCGGCAGCATCTGACCGATGATCTCTTGAGCGGCCTGGAGGATCTCGATCCGTCGTTCCGCGTCTGGGTCCTGGCCAAGCGGCACACGCTGTCCGATCGCCTGCTGCGCGCCCTGGAGCAGGGTCTCGCTCAGAATCTCCACAGCCCGAACAGGCAAGCGCGGCTTGCGGAAGCCATCATCAATCTCGACCCTACCCACGAGAACGCGTGTCGATGCCTGATGCTGGCGAATGCGACGACGGGCCGGACAGCGCACGCGTTGCGCGCCTACAAGGCCTTATGGGATTTGCTGGACGAAGACTATGGAATGGAGCCCTCGAAGGCGACGCAGGAGCTGGTGGCCAAGATAAAGCTGGGCGCCTACGAGCGTGCAGAGCAGCCGCAGGATGATAGCGCCGCAGCAGCGCCATCCGTTCCTTTTGCCCTTTTCGGGCCAGGCTCGATCGTTCCGCCCAATCCGGCCGAGACGCGACTTTTGCTTTCACTGCAAGCCGTCGACATCCAACAGGTCGATCGCGACAAGGCGCATCTTGCGGTCGGGTTTCGTCAGCTCCTGATTGCGTCACTGGTCAAATTCCGGGAGTGGCACGTGACTGACCTGCCCTTCCCGCCGCAGGCTGACAAGCTCTCGCAGCAGGCAGAGGAGCGCTACGAGGTGCAGATGTTTGCCAGTCAAAACCGGCAGGCCCTGCAACTCACCTTGATGCTGAAGGAATCGGCTACCGGTTTCTACGTTTGGAGCGACGGGTTCGAGCTCAATTTGGACAATTGGTTCGATTCGCAACGGCGCGTTATTGGGCGCGTGGCGATGGCGCTCAATGTACATCTATCGGCCGAGCGCCTCCGTCGCCTGTCGGAAAGGCCCGACATTTCGATCGGAGTCTATGATCGATGGTTGCGTTGCCAAACGCTGGTCCGGACATTCAATCCCCAGCACTGGTCTCGTCTGACCGCGCAATTCAGCGAGATCATCGAGGCCGCACCTCAGTTTGTACCGGCGTATTGCGGTCTGGCGGACTTGCATACGATCGAGCACATCGCCCATCCCGGCGTGCTTCGATCGCGTGCGCGAGAACAAAGGGCATTGGAGCTTGCACGCAAGGCGGTCGAGCTGGACGCTGCCGACATTCATGCCCATCGCTGCCTGGCCTGGGCATATGCGATGATCGGACAGCACAGCCAGGCGGAACTCCACATTCAGGTCGCCTGCGAGCTCAATCCGAATGATTCCTGGACCGCGATTTCCGCGGCGCTCCTGCTGGCATTTTGCGGGGAATACCAGCGCGCATCCGAGCTTGGTCAGATCGCACTGGATATGACGCTTTCACCAAGCCGAACTCATTGGGCCTATCAAGCCGACATTCAGTTCCTGAGCGGAAACTACGAGGCAGCGATCCAGGCGGCGGATCGTGCCCAGGATGTCCTGTGGGGGGCGGCAGCTTGGCGGACGGCGGCGCTGGCCCACCTCGACCGCGTGGCCGAAGCTGCCGCAGAAGCAAAGCGATTTCTGTCCCGAATCCGCGCGAACTGGTTCGGCGCCGAACCGGCAACCGACAGCGCGATCGTCCGCTGGCTGCTACACCTTTATCCGATCCGCCGGCGCGCCGACTGGGAAAGGCTTCGCGACGGCTTGCAGGCCGCGGGCCTTCCAGCCGGTGTCGAGCTCGACGGCCTGCACGCGCCGACGTTGGATGTCAGCAGCACTCATTGACGGAGTATTCTCCGATGCGCCTGATCGCGAAGTCGCGCGCCTGCTGCGCAGAGAGGGAGGCCCTCGCCGCGCCGGCATAGGCGATATCGTAGAACAGCGGCATGTTGGTGTAAGGACCGGGTTGGACTGTTGCCAGTTTCGCGTCGCGCATCTGCGCGGTGGGGATCATGATCACCAGGGAATCGTCGGGAGAGTCAGGATAGGACAGGATCTGGACAACCCTGTCATCCCCTCCCACGCAGTCGGCCACTATGTTGTTCGCGGCAAACTGGGTTCGGAGTTCACCAGCAGTGGTGGGACGCGATTCTTCGTCGTCGATCCAGGTCTGGACCAGATTGCCCCAGTTCAACCAATTTTGGTTGTCGTCTTTGATTTGAATGCGCATCGCGGCTTCTCCTTGAGGACCGAGCTGATTGCACAACTCTAACTTTCCTTTGTTGAAGCAGCTGACGTGAATCCAACGTGAATCGGACATCCCCATGGAAGATCAGCAAAATCCGCTTGCCGTCCGCCTGGAATCGGCGGCATCCGCGCTGACCACCAGTCCCGCCGCGATCGTCGCCGATACCAGTCTGTTGCGCTATCTCGGCTATGACGATGGAGCTACCGCCCAAGCGGAAGGCCGCGCACGCTTGCTGCGCGCCGCGGCACGGTTTCGCCGGCTCTTCCTTCTGCCCGTCCCCGATGCCCCCGGTTTGACATTCTTTGGCGCAGAGGCTGACCCCGCAACGTTTGGCAAGCCGTACGAAGGCCTTCCAATGGGCAATCTTGCGGGCTCCGGACTCACGCCGCAAAGAGCGTTCGAGGCGTGTGTCGGCGAAGGCATTGAATATTTGAGCCAGTTCGTTCGCGCCGACAACTCCGCCGAGTTGGGTCCGCCCGCCGTCTACGCCAATGCTCCCGACGAGCATGCAAGAAGGCTTATCAACGAAATACTCGCAGCCTGCTCGATCGACACTGATCGCCCAATCTCGTGGGTCGCGGCAGGCCGCTTGTCAGACGGCGCAAAGGTGCGATTTCCGCTGGACCTTTGTTGTCGGCGGCGCGCAAGCGAGCAGGATTTCGCCCCTCCCCTCAAGCTCAGTTCAGGATGCGCTGCGGGGGCGACCGTCGAGGCAGCTACCTTGCGCGCCCTGCTGGAGTTGGTCGAACGCGATGCGGCGGCACTGTGGTGGCGCGGCGGCCATCGCGGGCGAGCGATCGCGCCGGACAGCGAAGCCGCGGCTGCAGCCACCAAGTTGCTGACACAGCTAAGGCAGGGGAAGACAGACCGGAGAACCTGGCTCCTCGACATCACGACCGACGTGCAGATACCGGCAGTGGTCGCGCTCTCGGCACGTGAGGATGGGTTCGGCTTCGCCTTCGGTCTTGGCGCCCGATTGACGCTCGCGGAAGCTGCGCAAGCGGCCATCTTCGAATTGTGCCAGGTGGAACTTGGCCAGCATGTGGTTGACGCGAAGCGAAAGGAATCCGGCGATGCGGCATTGAGCGAGAACGATCGCCGTCAGCTGCGGCGCGGCACACTCTTCGACACTCGGTATTGTAAATTGTTGCAACCCGAGCCGGCCCACTTTCCGGCGGAGGGACACGATGCTCCGCTATCAGGCCTGCAGGGAGCTCTCGAGCGCTTGGGAGCGCTCGGCATTGCCGTGTACGCCGTTGATCTCACCCGGCCTGAGCTTGGCATCCCGGTGATCCGGACGATCGCCCCAGGCCTGCAACTTGAGCCTTGCCAGATAGTGGGACCGCGCCTGTCTCGTGTGATCAACGAGACTGGCGGAGGCGCCGTGCATCACGGTGGGATGCCGCTACTCTAGCAAGCGGCCTAACCACCGCCGCCGTTGCCGTTCTCGCCGTTCTCGTCCTCGCCGATATGCTCGACCGAGACCACGTGCTCGTCCTCGGCGGTGTCGAACACGATCACGCCCTGCGTCGAGCGGCCGGCGATGCGGATGTCCTCGACCGGGCAGCGGATGAGCTGGCCCTTGTCGGTGACCAGCATGATCTGGTCGGAATCCTCGACTGGGAACGAGGCGACGAGCTTGCCATTACGCTCGTTGACGCTCATGGCGACGATGCCTTTGCCGCCGCGGCCGGTGGTGCGGTACTCAAATGACGAGGTCCGCTTGCCAAAGCCGTTTTCGCTGATGGTCAGCACGAACTGCTCGGCCGCCGACATTTCGACATAGCGCTGCTCGCCGAGCTCCATCGATCCTGAGGCCTCCTCGCCGTCGGTCGACGTCTCCTCCTCGGCGCCACCACGGCGCACCGCGTTGGCCCGCCGCAGATACGCTGCGCGCTCCTCGGCATCGACGTCCATGTGGCGCAGGATCGAGAGCGAGATCACCTTGTCGTCCTTGGCAAGCGCAATACCGCGCACGCCCATCGAGGTGCGGCCGGTGAAGACGCGCACGTCGTTGACGGGGAAGCGGATGCATTGGCCTCCGGCCGCCGTGAGCAGAACGTCGTCGTGCTCGGTGCAGATCTGCACGTCGACGATGGCCTCGCCCTCCTCGAGCTTCATGGCGATGATGCCGGAGCGGCGGACATCGACGAAGTCCGAGAGCTTGTTGCGACGCACGTTGCCGCCGGTGGTGGCGAACATCACGTCGAGCTGCGCCCACGAGGATTCATCCTCCGGCAGGGGCATGATGGTGGTGATGCGCTCGCCCTGCTCCAGCGGCAGGATGTTGATCAGCGCCTTGCCGCGCGCATTGGGGGCTGCGACCGGCAGGCGCCAGACCTTCTCCTTGTAGACCTGGCCGCGCGAGGAGAAGAACAGGACCGGCGTATGCGTGGAGGCCACGAACAGGCGGCTGACGAAATCCTCTTCCCGGGTCTGCATGCCGGCGCGGCCCTTGCCGCCGCGGCGCTGCGCCCGATAGGCCGAGAGCGGCACGCGCTTGGCGTAGCCGGCGTGGGAGACGGTCACGACCATATCCTCGCGCTGGATCAGGTCCTCGTCCTCGACCTCGCCCTCCTGCTCGATGATGACGGTCTTCCGCGGCGTGCCGAACTCGGCCTTCACCTCGGCTAGCTCAGTCTTGATGATGGTCTGGATGCGGGCGCGTGAGCGCAGGATGTCAAGGTAGTCGGCGATCTCGACGGCCAGCTTGTCGAGCTCCTCGGAGATCTCCTCACGTCCCAGCGCAGTCAGGCGCTGCAGGCGCAAGTCGAGGATGGCCTTGGCCTGCTCCATCGACAGTCGCGCGGTGCCGTCGGGCGCAAGCCGATGGCGGGGATCGTCGATCAGCGTAATCATGGCGGCGACGTCCTGCGCCGGCCAGTCGCGCGACATCAAGGTGTCGCGCGCTGTGTTCGGATCGGGCGAGGTACGGATCACACGGATGATCTCGTCGATGTTGGCGACGGCGATCGCCAGCCCAACCAGGATATGGGCGCGGTCGCGCGCCTTGTTGAGCAGGAATTTGGTCCGCCGCGTCACCACCTGCTCGCGGAAGGCGATGAAGACGGTGAGCAGATCCTTCAAATTCATCGTCTGCGGACGGCCGCTGTCGAGCGCCACCATGTTGGCGCCAAAGCTCGTCTGCAGCGGCGTGAACCTGTAGAGCTGGTTCAACACGACGTCCGGCATCGCATCGCGCTTGAGCTCGACCACGACGCGGTAGCCCTCTCGATCGGATTCGTCGCGCAGGTCCGCGATGCCGTCGATCTTCTTCTCCTTGTGGAGCTCGGCAATGCGCTCGACCATCGAGGCCTTGTTGATCTGGTACGGGATCTCCGTGATGACGATCGCCTCGCGCTCCTTGCGGATGGTTTCGAACGCGACCTTGCCGCGCATCACGATCGAGCCGCGGCCGAGGTGGTAGGCCGAGCGAATGCCCTGGCGGCCGAGGATGATGCCGCCGGTCGGAAAATCCGGTCCCGGAATGATCTCGATCAGCTGATCGATCGTCAGCGAGGGATTGTCGATCAGCGCCACGCAGGCATCAACCACCTCGCCGAGATTATGCGGCGGGATGTTGGTCGCCATGCCGACCGCGATGCCGCCGGCGCCGTTGACGAGCAGGTTCGGGAATTTGGCGGGAAGGACGACCGGCTCCTTGCGGGAGTCGTCGTAATTGGGCTGGAAGTCGACGGTGTCGCGGTCGATGTCGTCGAGCAGATGCAGCGCGATCCTGGTGAGCCGGGATTCGGTGTAGCGCATCGCCGCCGGGGGATCGCCGTCGACGGAACCGAAATTGCCCTGACCATCGATCAGGGGCACGCGCATCGAAAAATCCTGCGCGAGCCGCACCAGCGCGTCGTAGATCGCCTGGTCGCCGTGCGGGTGATAGTTGCCCATCACGTCGCCGACGATACCGGCGGACTTCTTGTACTTCTTGTCAGGCGTGTAGCCGCTCTCGTTCATCGAGAACAGGATGCGGCGATGCACCGGCTTCATTCCATCACGCGCATCGGGCAACGCCCGCGCCACGATCACGCTCATGGCGTAATCGAGGTAGGAGCGTTTCATCTCGTCGAGGATGGAAACGGGGCGAATATCGGAGGGCACCGGCGGCTCGCCGGGTGTCTCGTCGTCGTGGTCTGCCAAGGGGAAAATCCGGGTCGTTTTCTTTGCGGAATCATATAGCCCATCGGAGGCCCTAAAACCACCCTTTCGGGCTTCAAAGGCACGGTTTTTCCGCTCGTTTTTCCAGAGACTTAGGCCATTTGCGAGGGGTTAGCGAAAGCCGCTCGCTGCGGGCTGCAATCAGGGCCCCTTTTCAGCGCCGAACAAGGCCGACAAAAGCATCGATGTAAATCGATTTGCATCGATGTTCTTATCATTCACATCAAGCGCCATCAAAGCTCGGAAGACGAAGCAGCGCAGGCGCAAAATACATCGGCGCGACGACGTTACCGCCGCGCGCCGAAATTCTGCTTCACGCGATTGGATGATCGGGCGAGCGCCCGCCACAGCTCAGAACGGGATATCGTCGTCCATGTCGCTGTTGCGCGCACCGGCGGCGGCAACGCGGCGCGGCGGCGCGCTCGACGGACCGGCTGCGCCGAAATCGCCGCCCGGCTCGTCGCCGAAACCGCCACCGCCACTGCCACCACCGCGGCCATCCAGCATGGTCAGTGTCGAGTTGAAGCCCTGCAGCACCACCTCGGTGGTGTATTTCTCCGCGCCGCTCTGGTCGGTGTATTTGCGCGTCTGCAACTGGCCTTCGATGTAAACCTTGGCGCCTTTCTTCAGGTATTGCTCGGCGATCTTGGCCAGGCCCTCGCTAAAGATCACCACGCGATGCCACTCGGTCTTCTCCTTGCGCTCGCCGGTCGCCTTGTCGCGCCAGTTCTCGGAGGTCGCGACGCTGAGATTGGCGATCGGCCGGCCGTCCTGGGTTCGTCGGATCTCCGGATCCTTGCCGAGATTTCCGACCAAAATCACCTTGTTCACACTTCCCGCCATCGCCACTCTCCACGCTGAGACGCCGCCGCTCAAACTCCGCCAGCACGATCGTCTGGCTCAAGCTCGGACCAATGAATCGTTGGGGCGCGACCCTATACGCTTGGCAAGCCCTTGCCGCCTGCGCGGCAGCGCAGGTTACGCCGTTATCCACATATAGCACCGAAATCCCCAACGTTCCAGTTTTGTTCCCGAAAGACTGCCGCAAATGGCTCCCCACGATAACACAAATTCATCGGCCTGGCGGATCGCAGTGTCGAAGTCGGCTTCCCATTGCTCTCCGGTAACCGGCCGCACCGGACCGAAAAATCTGACAAATCATTAACATTATAGGCCGCACTTGGCCGCTGAGTGTTGCATTTCGGAGACGGCATTGCGGCCTGAATCGAGCTAAATTCCGGGTCGAATTTTGGATCGCACGGGCGGTCGTGGCTTGAGGAAGACGCTTCTGGGGACCAACGGAAGCGGACAAAGGCTGGAGTGGTGGAATGAAGAATAGTCTGCTCGGCATAGCCGGTCTGGTCGCTGCGATCAGCATGGCCTCGCCCGCGTCCGCTGCTGATCTTGCTGCGCGGCCCTACACCAAGGCGCCCGCGATGATCGCCGCTGCCTACGATTGGAGCGGCTTCTACATCGGTCTCAACGGCGGCGGCGGCTCGGCCCGCAAGTGCTGGGACATCGTCAACGACCTCGGAGTGCCCGTGGTGCCGGCCTTCCGCGAAGGTTGCCATGACGCGACCGGCGGCATGGTCGGAGGCCAGCTCGGCTATCGCTGGCAGTCCGCGAGTTGGGTGTTCGGGGTCGAGGCGCAGGGCGACTGGGCCGACTTCAAGGGTTCGAACACCAGCCTGTTCTTCGGCCCCGGTACGGTCAATCAGACCAAGGTGGATGCGCTTGGCCTGTTCACGGGCCAGGTCGGCTACGCCTGGAACAATGTGCTCTGGTACGTGAAGGGCGGCGCCGCCGTCGTCGACGACAAGTACAGGGGCCTGAACGCGGTCGGCGGCGCCGTCTTCGACCAGGCCAACGACACCCGCTGGGGCGGCACTGTCGGCACCGGCGTCGAAGTCAGCTTCGCGTTGAACTGGTCGGTTGCCTTCGAATACGATCATCTGTTCATGGGTAGCCGCAACATCAATTTCGCCTCGACTACGGCGCCTTTCGGGCTGTCCCGCATCGACAGCATCAAGCAAGACGCCGATATCGGCAGTGTCCGCGTGAACTACCGCTGGGGCGGGCCGGTGATCGCGAAATACTGATCCTCGCCTGAATTTCCCGATGAAAAGGCCGGCTTCGCGCCGGCCTTTTTGCTGGCCGAAAGATGGCAAAATCATGGCATCTCAAAGTTGTAGTCCTCGCAGTTTAACCGCCGTTGTGGCTTTCGGGTGACGCTGATTCAAGCACCTCTGGTTTATGATTGGCACAGTTTTGGAATCGGGCTGAGGGGTCGCCGACCGGCTCCCTGGTTGTTCAATTTTCTGGAGGACTGGAACATGAAAAAAATCCTGTTGGCGACAGCCGCTCTTGTCGCTGTTGGCATCGCTCCCGCGCTCGCGGCCGATCTTCCGGCTCGGGTTTACACCAAGGCACCAGCCATCGTTCCACCGCCGATCTATAGCTGGGCCGGCTTCTACATCGGTCTCAACGGCGGCGGCGCCTCCGCCCACAAGTGCTGGGATGTGACCAACGTCTTCGGTTTCCCGGTGGCGCCGTTCAGTGAGGGTTGCCATGACGCGAGCGGGGGCGTGGTCGGTGGCCAGGTCGGTTATCGCTGGCAGAGCGCCAACTGGGTGTTCGGCCTTGAAGCCCAGGGCGACTGGGCCAACCTCAGGGGCTCGAACGTCAGCCTCCTGCCGCTGGCTGGCTTGCTCACCAACCGGACCAGGATCGACGCGCTCGGCCTGTTCACCGGCCAGGTTGGCTATGCCTGGAACAACGTGCTCTGGTACGTGAAGGGCGGCGCCGCTGTCGCGGATGACAAGTATGACGGCCTGATCACTGGCACCGGCTTCGTGCTCGACTCCGCAAGCGAGACCCGTTGGGGTGGCGTGGTCGGCACCGGCCTGGAAATTGGCTTCGCGCCGCACTGGTCGGTGGGCTTCGAATACGACCATCTGTTCATGGGTAACCGCTCGGTCAACTTCACCACGTCGTTGGTCCCGGGCGTCCTGGTCGGCACCCGCACCGACTCGATCCGTCAGGACGTCGACATGGGCACCGTCCGCATCAACTACACCTTCGGCGGCCCGGTGGTCGCGAAGTACTGATCTCGTCGACAGGCGATTGCTTCCGAGAAAAGGCCGGCCTCGCGCCGGCCTTTTTGTTTGCACGCGAAAAATACGCAAATGGCCGGCTTGCTGCCCGCTGCTGCCAACGCGCGCCGCGCCCGAGGAAACCGTTGATGGGCGCTATTCAGCACTGGAATTCAAAGCCCGTTCTTCCTACGTTCTGAGCTTCACGAGAGCGGCGTCCGATCCTGGTTTTCCGGCGAGGCGCAGGTCAAAATGCGCGGCCCACGCGCCTGGAATTGCTCATGGACGAGATCCTGAAAGCCCGACGCCAACTATCTGCTTCGAGTCTGCGCGCCATCACCATCCGCGGCGCGCGCGAGCACAATCTGAAGAACATCGACGTCGAGATTCCCCGCGACAAGCTCGTGGTGTTCACCGGCCTCTCCGGCTCCGGCAAATCCTCGCTCGCCTTCGACACCATCTATGCCGAAGGCCAGCGCCGCTACGTGGAATCGCTCTCGGCCTATGCGCGCCAGTTTCTGGAGATGATGCAGAAGCCGGATGTCGACCAGATTGACGGCCTGTCGCCGGCGATCTCGATCGAGCAGAAGACCACGTCGAAGAATCCGCGCTCGACGGTCGGCACGGTGACCGAGATCTACGACTACATGCGCCTGCTCTGGGCGCGCGTCGGCGTGCCCTATTCGCCGGCCACAGGATTGCCGATCGAGAGCCAGACGGTGTCGCAGATGGTCGACCGCGTGCTGGCGCTGCCTGAGGGCACACGGCTCTATCTGCTCGCGCCGGTCGTGCGCGGCCGCAAGGGCGAGTACAAGAAGGAATTGGCTGAATACCTCAAGAAGGGATTCCAGCGCGTCAAGATCGACGGCACCTTCCACGAGCTCGCCGAGGCGCCTGCCCTCGACAAGAAATTCCCGCACGACATCGACGTCGTGGTCGACCGCATCGTCGTGCGGGCGGATATCGGCCAGCGGCTTGCTGAAAGCTTTGAGACCGCACTCAAGCTCGCCGAGGGGCTGGCGGTGATCGAATACGCGGATACGCCAACGGCACCTGCGCCGGAGGACAAGAAGAAGACCGCAAAGATCCACGACAAGAGCGGGCCCGAGCGCATCCTGTTTTCGGAAAAATTCGCTTGTCCCGTGTCCGGCTTCACCATCCCCGAGATCGAGCCGCGGCTGTTCTCCTTCAACAACCCCTATGGCGCCTGCCCGGCCTGCGGCGGGCTCGGCGTCGAGCAGCATGTCGATGAGGACCTGGTCATTCCCGACAAGGAGATGACCTTGCGCAAGGGCGCGATCGCGCCCTGGTCGAAGTCGTCGTCGCCCTATTACATCCAGACGCTGACCGCGCTCGGCAAATTCTACAAGTTCACACTCGATACCAAGTGGAAGGACCTGCCGAAGAAGACGCAGACCGCGATCCTGCATGGCTCGGGCGAGGACGAGATCAAGTTCTCCTATGAGGACGGCGTGCGCTCCTACGACACCAAGAAGCCGTTCGAGGGCGTGATCACCAATATCGAGCGCCGCTATCGCGAGACCGAGAGCGAATGGGCGCGCGAAGAGCTCGCCAAATATTTCTCCGATGTGCCCTGCGTCGGCTGCAACGGCTATCGCCTCAAACCCGAGGCGCTGTGCGTGAAGGTTGCCGACAAGCATATCGGCGAGATTTCCGAGCTCTCGGTCAAGCGCGCCGCCGAATGGTTCGAAAGCGTGCCGGCGGCGCTGAATGCACAGCAGAACGAGATCGCCACGCGCGTCTTGAAGGAGATCCGCGAGCGGCTGACCTTCCTGGTCGATGTCGGCCTCAATTATCTGACGCTGTCGCGCTCCTCCGGAACGCTCTCCGGTGGCGAGAGCCAGCGCATTCGGCTGGCCTCGCAGATCGGCTCGGGGCTGACCGGCGTGCTCTACGTGCTGGACGAGCCCTCGATCGGCCTGCACCAGCGCGACAATGCGCGCCTGCTCGAGACGCTGAAGCGCCTGCGCGACCTCGGCAACACCGTGATCGTGGTCGAGCATGACGAGGACGCGATTCGGCTTGCCGACTATGTCCTCGATATCGGTCCCGGCGCCGGCATGCATGGTGGCAACATCGTGGCCCAGGGCACGCCCGCGGACATCATGCGCAATGCCAGCTCGCTGACAGGCAAATACTTGACCGGCGAGCTCGCGGTCGAGGTGCCGGAGCGGCGGCCGCCGAACCATCGCCGCACCATCAAGGTGGTGAATGCGCGCGGCAATAACCTGAAGAACATCTCGGCGGAGATCCCGCTCGGCCTGTTCACCTGCGTGACCGGTGTCTCCGGCGGCGGCAAGTCGACATTGCTGATCGATACGCTCTACCGCGCCATCGCGCGCAAGCTCAATGGCGCGAGCGAAGGCGCGGCACCGCACGACCGCATCGAAGGGCTCGAGCACATCGACAAGATCATCGACATCGACCAGTCGCCGATCGGCCGCACGCCGCGCTCCAATCCCGCGACCTATACCGGCGCCTTCACGCCGATCCGCGAATGGTTCGCCGGCTTGCCGGAAGCCAAGGCGCGCGGCTACGAGCCCGGGCGCTTCTCCTTCAACGTCAAGGGCGGCCGCTGCGAAGCCTGCCAGGGCGACGGCGTCATCAAGATCGAGATGCACTTTTTGCCGGATGTCTACGTCACCTGCGATGTCTGCAAGGGCAAGCGCTACAACCGTGAGACGCTGGAGGTGCTGTTCAAGGGCAAGTCGATCGCCGACGTGCTCGACATGACGGTGGAGGAAGCTGCCGAGTTCTTCAAGGCGGTGCCGCGCGTGCGCGACACCTTCGAGACGCTGCGCCGCGTCGGCCTCGATTACATCCATGTCGGCCAGCAGGCGACCACGCTCTCCGGAGGCGAGGCCCAGCGCGTCAAGCTCGCCAAGGAACTGTCGAAGCGCGCCACCGGCCGCACGCTCTATATCCTGGACGAGCCGACCACGGGCCTGCACTTCCACGACGTGAAGAAGCTTCTGGAGGTGCTGCACGAGCTGGTCGCCCAGGGCAATACGGTGGTGGTGATCGAGCACAATCTCGAGGTGATCAAGACCGCCGACTGGGTGATCGACCTCGGCCCCGAAGGCGGCGACGGCGGCGGCGAGATCGTCGCCTGGGGCGCGCCGGAGGACATCGTGAAGGCGCCGCGGAGCTACACGGGCAGGTTTTTGGAGCCGGTGCTGAAGAAGGCGCGCGCGCCAAGGAAGAAGAGCGGGGGTGGGGCGAGCGAGGCGGCGGAGTAAGCCAGGGCAGCCAGCCGATTCCCGAGCGCCAAAGGGCTGAGCAAGGCGAGCTCAACATCCGATGAAATACTTCCTCAACGCCGCGATGCTTCTGCTCCTCGACCTGGCGTCGACCATCCTGTTTCTCATTATCTTTTCACTGACCCACAACGTCCGCCTCGCCGTCGGCCTCGGCATGGCATTGGGCATCGCGCAAATTGGAATCCAGTTTGCTCGCGGAAGGCCGATCGCCACCATGGAGTGGCTGAGCCTGTTTCTGGTCGTCGCGTCCGGCACTGCGACGTTGCTGACGAACGACCCGCGCTTTGTGCAATTCAAGCCCAGCGCCATCTACGTGATCGTTGGTCTCGTGATGCTCAAGCCGGGGTGGATGACTCGCTATTTGCCCCCGATCGCCCAGGTGGTCATGCCGGACGTCGCCGCCGTCGTTGGCTTCCTCTGGGCGGGCCTGATGTTCGCCTCCGCCGTGACAAATGCCGTCGTCGCTCTGAATTTCAGCCTGGCGACGTGGGCGTGGTTCATGCCGATGTTCGGTATGGTCAGCAAACTCACGCTGTTCCTCGCGGGATTCGTCACCATGCGCTTCATTGGCCGACGTCGTGTGCTTGCGATGCCGGAGGCGGAACGCGATGCACTGCTGGCTTCGGTCGGATTGCCGTCCGGCAACGCCTACGGCGGAACGGCCTAGCGACAGGTTCTATCTCGGATACAGAGGTGTACCACGCCCACTTCTGCGCCTATCCTCCGCCCGCATGCCTTACTCCCTCGCCATCTTCGATCTCGACGGCACGCTGGTCGACAGCTTTCCCTGGTTCTGCCGCACCATCAACGACGTCGCCGACCACTTCGGCTTTCGCCGCGTGACGGAGGACGAGCTGGAGGGAATCCGCGCGGCCTCGACGCACGAGATCCTGGCGCATCTGCAATTGCCGTTGTGGAAGGTGCCGACAGTGGCGCGCTACATGCGGCGTCTGAAGGCCGAGCAGGCCGCCAACACGCCGCTGTTTCCCGGCGTGCCGGCGATGCTTCGCACCCTTGCCGATGCCGGCATCAAGCTGGCGCTGGTCACCTCGGACAGCCAGGCCAATGCCCGGCGCAAGCTCGGCGAGTCGGCGGCGCTGATTGCCTACTACGACTGCGCCGCATCCCTGTTCGGCAAGCCCGCGCGATTTCGCCGCGTCATCCGCCGCTCAGGCGTCGACAAGGCAGAGATCATTGCGATCGGCGACGAGGTCCGCGACATCGAAGCCGCGCGCAGCGTCGGCATCGCCTGCGGCTCGGTGGCATGGGGCTACGCCGCGCCGCAGGCGCTGCGCGCGATGGTGCCGGATTTCATATTCGAGCGCATGGAGGACATCACGCGCGAACTGCTCGGGGCTCACTGCCTGATCGAGCCCTCAGCGGCGCGAATATCATCCGGCGTCAATCATGGATGATCGGCGAGATCGCGCGTGGCGACATTGCTTCGGCGAGCTTGCGCAAGATGAGTTCGACCGGAACAGCCGTGCCGCGGATAACGGGCTCGTCATTCACGACGTGCGGGTTCATCTCGATCCTCCGGTCATTCTCAAGCGGCATCTGCTGGTCTCACCCTTCTCGCGATCTCGGCGCCCTTATCCCTTTCGACTACGCCAATGTCGTATTGGCTCTGCAGGTCGAGCCAGAATTGCGCGCTGTTGCCGAAATATCGGCCGAGTCGAACTGCCGTATCAGCGGTGATCGCGCGCCTGCCGTTAAGAATATCCGTGATACGTCCCGAGGGAACACCGATATCGAGCGACAGCCGATTGGCACTGAGCTTGCGAGCGGTCAACTCTCGCTTGAGGAAACGACCGGGATGGACGACGGGCGCCATGCCTTCAACCTTTGTGATAGTCGACGATTTCGGCATCGAAAGCGTCACCTCTGCGAAATTCAAAGCAAACTCGCCATCGGGCGTTTACCGTCATCGCCCATTGCCCGCTGCGATCTCCCTTAAGCCTATGGAGACCAACGCTCTTCAACGGACTTAAGTCACTCAGCGACTTCGCTGCATTCAGGGCCAATAACAGATCGATCGCAGCCTCGAAATCCAATCCACGGAACTGGTTCGGCCGATCGCCGTCCCAAATCTTCCGGGACGCAGAATTCCGCCACGACCTGATCATGGCATAAACATACTACGGAAGGCGGTAAATATCAACGAGATGCAAGATGTCACTCCCCGATCGCCGCTTCCACAGTGCCACGGGATCGTCGAAGAAATCGCGCATCGCCTTGTAGTGGTCGGTCCGCTCCACCGTCGTCGGCTCCAGCCCGTATTTCGTCAGCCGCAGCAGCGTGGCGTTGGGATAGGCCATCAGCATCGGGGAGTGGGTGGCCATGATGACCTGACAGCGATCGGACCTGTCCATCATCCGCAGCAGTTTCAGGAACTCGATCTGCCGCGATGGCGACAGCGCCGATTCCGGCTCGTCGAAGATGAAAATGCCCTGGCGCTGGCAGCGTTCCTCGAAGAAACGCAGGAAGCCCTCGCCGTGAGAATGCGAGAGAAAATTGGGCGGCGGCCGCTTGTGGAAAGGGTCTTCCTTCCACGCTTTGTCGAGATATCGCGCGATCGAAAAGAAACTCTCCGCCCGGAAGAACCAGCCATGGGTGATTTTCGGCAGCCAGCTTGCGCGCAGCGCCTTCGACAATGCGCCACCCATCTTCTCCAGCGCCTCGGAATGATCGACCGGCGCATAGCCCTTGCCGCCGCCCGCCTCATCGTAGCCGGCGAGCGCAGCGATCCCCTCAAGCAGCGTCGATTTGCCGGTGCCGTTCTCGCCGACGATGATGGTGATGGCGCGCTCGAAGTTGAGCGAGAAGTCGTCGGCGAGGAATGGCAGGCAGAAAGGATAGGCCTCGCGGTCCGGCACGCGGGCCGGATCAAGCCAGAGCCGTTTCAGATAAGGCGCAGGCAGATTGATGTCGCGTTCGCGTCGGCGTGCCATCGATCAGCCTTCCGGCATTCAATCAATGATCGCGGCTTCGACAAATCCCTTGGGATCGTCGAAGAACTCGCGCAAGGTCTTGTAGTGATCGGTCTGCTCGACCGTGGTCGGCTCGAGCCCGTATTTCGTCAGCCGCAATAGTGTCGCGTTGGGATAGGCCATCAACATCGGCGAATGGGTGGCCATGATGACCTGGACGTGGCCGATCTCGTCCATCCGCCGCATCAGTTTCAGAAACTCCATCTGGCGCGCCGGCGACAGCGCGGATTCCGGCTCGTCGAAGATGAAGAGACCCTGCCGTTGGCAGCGCTCCTCAAAGAAACGCAGGAAACCCTCACCGTGGGAATGCGAGAGGAAATCAGCATATGGACTTCCCACCGCGTCCAGATATCGCGCGACAGTAAAAAAGCTCTCCGCGCGAAAGAACCAGCCGTTGGTGATTTTTGGCAACCAGCTCGCACGGAGCACATCCGACAATTCTCCGCCCATCACCTCGATGGCGCTGGAGTGGTCGACCGGCGCATAGCCCTTGCCGCCGCCGGCTTCGTCATAGCCGGCGAGTGCGGCGATGCCCTCCAGCAGCGTCGACTTGCCGGTGCCATTTTCGCCCACGATGGTCGTGATCGCGCGTTCGAAATGAAGCGAGAAGTCGTCGCTCAGGAAAGGCAGGCAAAACGGATAAGCCGTGCGATCCGGAATACGCGACGGATCGAGCCAGACGCGCTTGAGATACGGCGCCGGCAGGTTGATATCGCGCTGTCGCCGTCTTGCCATTTTGTCCTGCCCAACACCTAAAACAATGCTCCAATCCATGGCACAACCATTGGAACATAACAAGAACAATCTTGCGTTGCGTAAGCGTGTCGGAGCGACGCGACATCTCCAGGGACGCCCATGCCCTCCCCGACCTACACCGTCTTCCGCAACGCCATCCTCGCCGAGCAGCAGGTGACCTGCCTTTACGACGGCCGCCATCGCGAGCTCTGCCCGCACATCATCGGCACCAACAAGAGCGGCGAGGAGGTCGTGCTGGCCTGGCAATTTGCCGGCGAGAGCTCAGGCAAGCTGCCGCAATGGCGCTGCCTGCGGCTTGCACATGTGCGCGACGCGCGCGCTCGCGCCGGCAAATGGCATGAAGGCCGCTCGCATCGCACGACGCAAACCTGTGTCAGCACCATCGATCTCGACATCAATGTGCATGTGCGCAGGCCCAAGCCTTAGAGAATCCCCGCCCACTCTCGCCGCGCCTGCATCGTTGCCGGAATCTTTGCTGTCGCTGGCTGCCCGAAACATCAGCGGCCGTGTCACGAGCCTGGTCCGTTCGCATCTGACTAACGGCAGGTATCCCATGTCCGCAGATGGAGTGTTATGCCGCCATTACCCCTGCTGGTGATGCTGCGGTAAAGCACGCAGACGCCGCTGAAGGTGAAGCCACCGCAGCTTTGGTCGGACTTGCAGGCCTGCTCGCAGCTGTCCTGCGATTGAAATTGATCATAACGAGAGCCGACCCCGGTGGGCGAGCTGTTGTTGAATTTGCAGAAATGATCACCTTGGGCGACGCCGGGCCTCGATTGATCCGAGCGAACGCCAGTATCGGACCAACCGTCAACCCAGAGCAGGTTGAGGCTGCTCTTCAGATAGCAATGGTTCGTACGCCGATCGAAGCTGTAGGCGATGCAATCACCGCGGCGTTGGCATTCCGCGCGGCAGCCGCCGGCATCCGTCGGCATGTCGCCGATGTCGCCACCTCTCATGTCGGTGTTGGGATAGGAGTTGAAACCTGTCGGACGCGGCTGCACGGGCGTCGGGGTCGATGCACGAGTTGGCGTAGGGGCTGGCGTCTGCGTCGGTATTACCGTTGGGGTCGACGTCGCATTCGCGTGGGGCGGAACCGATGGCTCTCCTCCGATCATGTAGCCGACAAACCCTGCCACACATACACCGACCACGCCTAAAGCAATGTAGAGCGGCGTTCGGTTCGGTGTGCGGACAGGTGGGTTGAGCACGACAGGCAAATTTGGGGGGTGCTCCACCGGCAAGCTCGGGGGTTGCGCCGCAAGTTGTTGAGGGAGGGAAACCGGTGCAGCCGTCTCGGAGTTGAGCGGAGGCCCCTGCTCGGCAACGAACTGCTCTTTTTCCGCCACAGGCACCGCCGCAAACGCAACTGCCGCGTTTCCGGGCTGCGCGCCGGCCGCCGTGCGGTCGACTATCAAATTCTCCAGCACCAATTTCTCGCGGATAAGCTCCGCCAGGGCTTCTGGTGCCCGATCGCGTATCGAAAGGTAGCCGATAGTCTTGGTGATGCCCGGGATTTCCGTATCATCAAAGCGCACCGGCAGAATATACTCTCTTCTCTCCTCGAGAGCCCGCTCTTGCGCGGCCGTCAGCTCGTGACTTGTCCAAACCTTCTCTTTGTAGTGCTTGGAGATGAAAATCACCGTGTAATACGCCTGGCGCGAATAAACTTCAGCCAGGTAGGCGTATAAATTCTTGCCCCAAAGAGCGACCTCTTCATATCTGTCGTAGAACAATTTTACATTGTGCACTCGCAAATATGCGGCAACCGTGTCGACATAAGGCCGATCCTCGTCCGCGAACGATAGCGCTACATCATATTTTTTCGCTTCAGTAGACTTATCCGGAGAAGCCACAATTCCCGCCCCAATAGGTTTCGAAGCCTGAGCTAGTGTAGCAACTTAACCGGGCTACAACCATGGGCTTTGTAGGATCCCGGGGCCATGGGTGCGGCCTGCATCCGGCATTCCGCGGCGATGCGCCTCACACCGCCTCCAGCACCAGTTCCATGGTCATCAGCACGGGATTGTCGCCGCGGATCAGCCTGCCCTCGCCGATGCCGCCGGTGTAGTCGATCAGCGCGACATCGAGATTGGCTTCCAGCGCGCCGTTCGCGCCGGGCGCGACTTCACCGGATGTGATCGCAAGCTCCGTCGCGAACGGCTCGATCACGGCGCCGCCGGCAAAGCGCGCACCGATGGTCGAGCCGACGCCGCCGCGAAGTCTGGCACGCGCAACGCCGTGCTGGCGACAGAATGCTTCGAGAGCGCTCGCAACATCCTGGTTCGGCCGCAGCCGCATCGCAAACGCGCGGCTCGACGTCTTTGCGCCTCTCGCCTCGGCCGGCACCGGGCCGAACAGCTTGAAGTTGGTCTCGCTGTCAGGCTCGGCGGCAAACACCGCGCCATCGATGCCGAAGGCCTCGACCTCGAATGGCTCGGCGACAAAGGTCTCCTCGGGCAGCATGTGGCCGCCGCTCTCGCGGCCGTCGGCCTCGCGCCACAGCCCGTGGCAATGAAAGAACGGCGCGCCATCGCGCGAGCCCAGCGTCAGCGTTGCAAGCTTGAGCTGCGTGATGCCAGCGGGCCGGAACGTGTCGCTATAGAACGCGGCGTTCTCGCCGGTCTTCGACAGCGCCGGCATGACATAGCCGAACGGGCCGAGCGCACCGCCGTTGATGTTCAGCGTGCCCCCGACAAATCCCTGCGCAGCGAAGCCGCGGCGGGCGGCTTCCAACAGCGGCAGACCGGCTTCCAGCCTGAAGGTAAAAGCGCGACCCCGCACCTCCACCCACTGGATGCGTTCGGCTACCGGTAGCCCCGGCTGCTTGATGCTGCGCATCAGCGACTTTGCTTGTTCAGGTCGAGCAGCCCGCGCGCTTCCAATTCATCGCGCACCAGCCGCTTCGGGATTTTTCCGTAGCCTGACTTTGGCAGAGCCTCCCAGAAGAAGAAGCGCTTCGGCATCTTGTAGCGCGGCACCTTTGGCGCGAGGAATGCCGCCATCTCGGCTTCGGTGACTTGCCTGGCGCCTTCGCGCGCGACGCAGACTGCGACACCGACTTCACCCCAGACCGGATCGGGCACGCCCAGCACCGCGACCTCGCCGATCGCGGGATGGGTCAGGATCTTCTCCTCCACCTCGCGCGGATAGATGTTGGAGCCGCCCGAGATGTACATGTCGGAGGCACGGCCGGTGATGTAGACAAACCCCTCCTCGTCCATGTGGCCGAGATCGCCGGTGCGGAACCAGCCGTCGCGAAACGCCTTGGCGTTGGCCTCGGGGTTGTCGTAATAGCCGGCGAAGACCCCAGGACCGATCACGCAGATCTCGCCGGTCTCGAACGGTTTCAGCTCGCGGCCGTTGTCGTCCTGGATCGAAACCTGCATGCCGGTGCGCTCGAAGCCGCAGGTGCCGATCCGCGCCTGAGGGCCGTCTTCCTCCTCATGGAGCGCAGCCGGGAACACCGTGATGTTGCCGGTGACTTCACCGAGGCCAAAATACTGCACGATCACCTTGCCGAGCTTCTTCAGCGCAAACTTCTGGTCCTCGCGGTACATCGGCGCGCCGGCATAGATGACATGGCGCAGCGAGGAATGGTCGAACTGATCGGCGGCGGGATGCTCGACCAACATCTTCAGAATGGTCGGCACGGTGAAGAGATTGCTGACGCGATGCTTCTCGATCAGGCGGAAGGCTTCCGTGATGTCGAAGCGTTCGGTCGGCAGCAGAATGGTTGCTACCCCGCGCGCGGCCTGCATGAGCTGATGCACGCCGGCGCCGTGCGACAGCGGCGCCACCACAAGTGAGGTATCTTCCTCGGTCGTGCCCGGCGTGAGATCGGCAAGATGGTTGGTGACGACAAAGGCCATCTGGCCGTGGGTGAGCACGGCGGCCTTGGAGCGGCCGGTGGTGCCTGAGGTGAAGAAGAACCAGCACGGATCGTCGTACTCGACCGCGACGTTGGCGACGAAGGCGCCGGCATGCGCGGCCATCGCCTCGCGCAGGCTCTTTTCGCCGAAAGCGCCCTCTCCGCCGATGCGCCAGGTGAATGCGGGACCGGTGACGGCCCTGGCGTGATCCGGGAAATCGCCATGGCAGAGAAACGCCTTCGCGCCGGAGGCGGTTGCGAGATAGGCGACCTCGTCCGGCATCAGCCGGAAATTGGTGGGCACCCAGACTGCGCCGAGACGAAACGCCGCGAACATCGAGAAGAACATCTCCTCGCAATTCTTGGAATGAACGAGGATACGGTCGCCCTTCCCGATCCCGCGCGCGGCGAGCGCGGCGGCGAGTGAGGAGACATGCGCGTCGATCTCGCGCCAGGTCCAGCTCTTCTCGCCCCATATGAAGCCCGGACGATGTCCATGCCGGCGCGCGTTCTGCGTCACCATGTGCGCCAGATTCATCACCCGGCGCGACATCCGGAGCTGCCCGCCGGCTGGGGTCGCGGCCCCGCTCACTTCAGCGGCGTCCCATGAAGGTGCCGGCGCCGATCAGGATCAGGCCGAGCACGCCGGAGACAATGCCATGCTTCATGTGCACGCGCGCCACGCCAGCCTCATGGCCGGGGAAGAAGCCTGGAAGCTGATCGGCGGGCACCACGAAATAGACGGCAGCAACAACAAGCAGGACAACGCCAATCAGGGTCAGCACGAGCTTCATGGGGGTTCCTCTGGAAAGGGCGCTCGGGAGACGCCCGCGTGGACAAGCTTTCGTTGCGACCCTGTTTATCGCCATCGGCTCCGGCCCCGCAAGAGCGCAGTGTTCGCGAGCGGGTTGCAGATTTGGCGGGAATGGGTTTGGTCGTCCTGAAGGCAAATCAGGTTCGCCCATCGCCGCCGACGATTGAAAAAATATAGCGGAGGAGCTTGCACTGGCGCCGGTCTATAACAATGCGAAACCGAGTTTGAGGAGCCGCATGATCACACGCCGTCATCTGATCTCGACTATCCTGATTGTTGCGATCGAGGCGCCGCTCGCGCGTGCCGAACCTGCAACCGCTAACGATCCCGTCGCGATCGTCACTGCGATCTACGCCCGCGCCGCCAAGGGCAAGGGCGATGGCGGCGGCGGCTTTGTCATCGAGAACAAGGCGGCGAAGGCGAAATATCTCTCGAAGTCGCTGATCGCGCTGTGGGCCAAGGCGGACGCGCATACGCCGAAGGGTGATGTCGGGCCGATCGACTTCGACCCCGTTACCAATTCGCAGGATCCGGATGTCAAATCGTTCAAGGTCGAGACCGAGAAGCTCGATGCCACCAAAGCGCTGATTGCCGTCACCATCACCGGCCGCAACACACCGCCGCCGAAGCCCGCCGATCAAGTGATCCGCTATGAGTTCGTGCGCGAAGCGGGCGGCTGGAAGATCGACGACATCAAGGGCTCGAGCGACGGCGAAGCCTGGTCGATCCGTGCAATGCTGAGCGACTCCTTGAAGGGTTGAGGAGACAACAAGCGGAATACGCATAGGTGTCCGCGTTCATCACGCCTTGGCAACGAAGGGTTCATGCTCCTACATGACGGCGAGCCCATCGATCCAAGGAAATCCCGACCATGGCTGCCGTCCGCGACAACAAGGCCCTGCACCGCTTCGAACTCGATGCCGGGGGCCAGGTCGCTTTTGCAAATTACCGCCTCACGCCGCAGGCGGTCATCATCACCCACACCGAGACGCCGCAGAGCTTGCGCGGCCGCGGCATCGCGTCAGAGCTGGTGAGAGGCGCGCTGGAGATGATCCGCGCCGATGGTCAAAAGGTGATCGCCGGTTGCAGTTTCGTTGTCGACTATCTCAGCAAGCACCCGGAGCATCGGGATCTCGTGGCGTGATTTGAGCTCGGTTGCAAAAAAGGCCCGTGTGATACACGGGCCATTGGCACAAGAGGCCAAAAGGACCCGCTAATGCTTGATTTCAGGCGGGAGCTTGCCGCCATTGGCCGCGAGCTTCGCCATCACCTGCTTGTGCAACCAGACATTCATGCTCGCGGAGTCGTTGGTGTCGCCGGTATAGCCCAGCTCCTTGGCGAGCTCCTTGCGCGACGCCAGGCTGGAATCGATGTCGAGCGCCTTCATCAGGTCGACGATCGAGGTCCGCCATTCGAGCTTCTCATGCTTGGCCGCGACCGCCTTGTCGAGGATCGGCGCCACGTCGACGCTTTGCGCGGGTGCGGATGCCGGGGCTGTGGCTGCAGCCGAGCCGCCGCCGGTGCCGCCCGAAGCGGCGGCGCCGCCAGTTGACGCGGCAGCGGCCGACTGGCCGAAGATCGCGCTCATGATTTTTCCGAAAATGCTCATGGTGTGCTCCCCAATGGACCTAGACACGAGATAACGCGTAAGACGTAACGGCGTTAAGCGGCTTTTGTTGCCCGGCGGCGCCGGGTCCAGATCGCTTTTTTTCAAACTTACCCGTCGAGGCAAGGCTTGCCGGTGCTACCCCGGTCGGCAGCTTGGAGCTTAGCCGCGGCGAAATGACGGCGGAATGACGCGGTTGCGCCGCGGTAACTATTTTCACCGAGGCTTGAGGGACGGCAGAGCGATTCAGGAGTATGCTGACCGTTCAGCTCGCGAGATGGCCAGAACAACAAGGTTTTCGGGTCTGGCCAAACATCGCGATCGTTTCCTTCGGCGGCCGCTCGCGCCCCGATCTGGCGCGAATTCCGGCCGCTGCGGCAAGGGAGTTTGCGACCATGGCCTCGACCTATCATGATAATGTCAGCTCTCAGGCGCAGCCCGTGGAGGCCGCGCCTGAGATCCGCACGATCGGCCTTTCCGATCTGCACCAGGCGCTGAAGCTCGGCTGGGAGGATTTCAAGGCGGTGCCAAGCCACGCCATCATCCTCTGCGTGATCTATCCAGTGCTCGGCCTGTTGCTCGCCCGCGCCGCGTTTGGCTATGCCGTGATCCCGCTTCTGTTCCCGATCGCTGCAGGCTTTGCCCTGGTCGGCCCCTTCGCGGCTCTCGGTCTCTATGAGCTGAGCAAGCGCAGAGAACAGGGCAAGGACGCTTCCGCCTGGAATGCACTCGACGTGCTGCGTTCGCCTTCCTTCGGCGCCATGCTCGGACTCGGCACATTGCTGCTCGCGTTGTTCGTGACCTGGGTTGCGACCGCGCAGGCGATCTATATCGCCGTGTTCGGCTATGGCGGGGCCACGAGCGTCTCCGATTTTGTCACGCGCGTGCTCACCACGCCGCAAGGCTGGTGGCTGATCATCGTCGGCTGCGGTGCCGGCTTCCTGTTCGCGTTGGTCGCGCTCTGCGTCAGCGTCGTGTCCTTCCCGTTGATGCTGGACCGTCACGCGAGTGCCGGCGAAGCGATGGTCACCTCGATACGCCTGGCTGCCAAGAACCCGGTGACGATTGCCGCCTGGGGCCTGGTCGTGGCAGCGCTCCTGATTGTCGGCTCGCTGCCGCTGTTCCTGGGGCTCGCGGTCGTGATTCCGGTGCTCGGACACGCGACCTGGCATCTCTATCGCGAGGCCATTGCGATCGATCCCAACGCGCGGCCAATTCCCCCGCCTCCGCCGCATCAGCGCAAGCCGGCTGCGGATTTCCCCGCCAACCTGTTCCCCTGGCGGCGCCGGGACGAATAAGCGGCGGAAGCGCAAAGCTGGTAACAGCCCGACCGTCGGCCTTTGCCGGCGGTTTGGCTGCGTGTCTCAGCCTTGTTTTGGCCGCGGTTGACACCGACATTTTGCGCTGCACGATCAAGTCGATTTTCGAATCGGAACGTATTCTTGGCACCAGCGCATTATCGTCTCCTCATCTGCGCTTTGATGCTCGGCGCGACGCTCGGCTTCACTGCCACGTCGGGACAGGCTGCAACGCCCTGCGGATCCGGGAGCTTCGATACCTGGCTCGCCGCCTTCAAGAGCGAAGCCGCAAGCAAGGGCATCTCGCAACAGGCCATCAATGCCGGGCTCATCGGCATCACGCTCGACCAGAGCGTGCTCAACCGCGACCAGTCGCAGAAGGTGTTCGGCCAGAGCTTTGAGGAGTTTTCCGGCCGCATGGTGCCGCCGCGCATGCTGCGCGGCTCCAACAAGCTCAAGCAATACGGCTCGCTGCTCTCCCGTATCGAGCAGGCCTACGGCGTGCCGGGCGAGGTACTGGTCGCGATCTGGGGATTGGAGACCGATTTCGGGGTCAACAACGGCAAATTCCAGACCCTGCGTTCGCTGGCGACGCTGGCTTATGACTGCCGGCGCGCCGACGAATTCCGGGGTGAGCTGATGGATGCGCTGCGGATCATCGATCGCGGCGATCTCTCTCCGCAGGACATGCGCGGCGCCTGGGCGGGCGAGCTCGGCCAGACCCAGTTCATGCCATCGGCCTGGATCAAGTATGCGGTGGATTTCGATGGCAATGGCCGCCGCGACCTCCTGCACAACGTACCCGATGTCCTGGCCTCGACTGCCAATTATCTCGCGAGCTACGGCTGGCAGCGCGGCAAGGACTATCAACCCGGCGCGCCCAATTTCGCCGTGCTCCAGCAATGGAACAAGAGCGAAGTCTATGCCCGCACCATTGCCTACTTCGCGACCCAGCTCGCGCACGCGCCTTAACGAGCGCGTGGCGAGGTTGCGACCAGATCTCGGACCCTTTCGCGAGAGGATGGTCCCGGCGATAGCCTGCATTGCATCGCAAAAATAGAAATGGCCGAAAATTCATTATTACAGCCGCAGCTGCATGCGAATCGCGCATGCTCCGTAGGCTGCCCATGTATTCAGCTGGCCACCTCGCAACTTGAAATGACCCGTCTTTCGTCCCTATTTTGAACTGCTATGAAATTGCGCGGTTATGCGACAATTCCATGATTTCACAAGGTTTTTACTCGTGTCCATCTTGCGGCCGCGGGTTTGGCGGCAGCTATGCGCAAAGGTTAATCGCTCCTTGCTCCCGTCATGCATTTTCGGCTTAGCTGCACCGCAACATCGGAACTACTGATCCGGAAAATCTCATCTATATTCATTTCAACGATGAGGCCTCCTCCAAAGGCTGAATCGCTAAGACTCAAGGAGACTACCATGTTGCTCTCGCTCATCCGCATGATCCAGGCGTTCCGCGACTATCAGCGCAACGTCAACGAGCTGTCGCAGCTCAGCGATCGCGAACTGGCCGACATCGGCCTCGACCGCTCGGATATTCCGCGCGTGGCGGCTGGCGCCTATAACGGCTGATCGTTCAGCCTCCCCGATCGAACGGATAACGCCCGCCTCGTTTGCGGGCGTTGTCGTATCTGGATATGGCCGTGCTTTCCTCAGGTGCGCCCCGCGCCAAAACGCGCTAACCCTGCGGCCCATGACGGCGATCCGCTCCTCCGACACCGTGCATATCGTTGGCGCCGGGCTCGCCGGCTCCGAGGCCGCTTGGCAGGTCGCCCAAAGCGGTTGCCGCGTCGTGTTGCACGAGATGCGCCCCGACCGGATGACGGAAGCTCACCGCACCGACGGGCTTGCCGAGCTTGTCTGCTCCAATTCCTTTCGTTCCGACGACGCCGCCAACAACGCGGTCGGCCTGCTGCACGCCGAGATGCGCCGGCTCGGCTCGCTGGTCATGCGCGCGGGCGATGCCAACCAGGTGCCCGCCGGCGGGGCGCTCGCGGTCGATCGTGAGGGCTTTTCCGCGGCCGTGACCAAGGCGCTGAGCGAGCATCCGAACATCGAAATCCGCCGCGGCGAGATCGCGGGCCTGCCGCCGGCGGATTGGACCAATGTCATCGTCGCAACCGGCCCCCTCACCTCAGCGCCGCTGGCGGATGCTATCCGGGCGCTGACCGACGAGAATGCACTGGCTTTCTTTGACGCGATCGCGCCGATCGTGCACAGGGACTCGATTGACATGTCGGTCGCCTGGTTCCAGTCGCGCTACGACAAGCCCGGTCCCGGCGGCACGGGAGCCGATTACATCAATTGCCCCATGACGAAGGAGCAGTACGACGCCTTCGTCGACGCGCTGCTCAAGGGCGAGAAGACCGACTTCAAGGACTGGGAGACGAACACGCCCTATTTCGACGGCTGCCTGCCGATCGAGGTGATGGCCGAGCGCGGCCACGAGACGCTGCGGCATGGGCCGATGAAGCCGGTCGGGCTGACCAACCCGCATGATCCGACAGTCAAGCCCCACGCGATCGTGCAGCTCCGCCAGGACAACAAGCTCGGCACGCTCTACAACATCGTCGGTTTCCAGACCAAGCTGAAGTACGGCCCCCAGCAGCAGATCTTCCGCAGCATTCCCGGCCTGGAGAAGGCCGAGTTCGCGCGACTCGGCGGCCTGCATCGCAACACCTTCCTCAATTCGCCAAAGCTTCTCGACGCCGAGCTACGCCTGCGCGCCGAGCCGCGGCTGCGCTTTGCCGGCCAGATGACGGGCTGCGAGGGCTACGTGGAATCCGCGAGTATCGGGCTGATTGCTGGCCTCTATGCCGCCGCCAATGCCCGCGGCACGTCGCTCACGCCTCCGCCGGCGACGACGGCGCTCGGCGCGCTGCTCGGCCATATCACCGGCGGCCATCTTGAGACCACTGAGGCGAGCGGCCGCTCCTTCCAGCCGATGAACATCAATTTCGGTCTGTTTCCGCCGCTTGCCTCGCCACCGACCAGGAAGCCCGACGGCAGCAGGCTTCGCGGCAATGAGAAGACGGTTGCCAAGAAGCAGGCACTGAGCGCGCGGGCGCTGGCCGACCTCGACCGCTGGATCGCCGATCATCTGCGCGTGCCGGCGGCGGCGTGAGCATCCGATGAGATTGCCCAAGGACGATGCGGCGGCGTTGTCGTCGCGCTGGAGCGACGGCGTACTGCTCAAGCGCGACGCATTCTCGACCGTCGAGCGCGGTCGCTTCTGCGGCGAGACTGGCGAGGTCGACGCAGTCTTGCGCCGGCTCGATGAAGTACCGTGGTGGTCGTTTCCGCTGGCACAGCATCTGTTCGCGCGCGAACGGCGCGCGCTGGCGCTCGCGAAGGGGCTGCAGGTCGGTCCCGAGCTGCTCTGGACCGGGCAGCGGGCGCTGGTGCGCGGCTTCATCGACGGCGTCGCGTTGCATCTGGCCAAGCCCCATGGCGACATCGCCTATTTCCGCTCGGCCAAGGCCGCGCTTCGCAGGCTGCATCGGGCCGGCATCTGCCATAACGATCTTGCCAAGGAGCAGAACTGGCTGCGTGGCTCCGACGGACACTGCTATCTCACCGACTTCCAGCTCGCCGCGTGCTTCAGGGCGCGCAGCCGCCTGTTCCGGATCGCAGCCTATGAAGATTTGCGCCATCTCCTGAAGCACAAGCGTACCTATGCGCCGCAGGCGCTGACGCCGATGGAGCGGAAAATTCTTGCGCGAAAGTCGGCAATCGCGCGCCTTTGGCTGATGACGGGCAAAAAGGTCTACCGCGCCATCACCCGCGGCCTCTTCAACTTCACCGACCGTGAAGGCGGCGGCCGCCGCCTCGTCAACGACGCGCCGGTGCTGGTCGACCTCATCCGCAAAAACCCCGACGTTCGCGATACCGCCATCGTCGCCTTTGCCGATCGCCGCACCGGCGTCGGACTCTATGCCTTTGTCGAGGCCGACAAGCCCGCGCTCGAGAGTCAGCTCCGCAGCGAGCTGACGGCAGCCAAAGGGCCAAAGCCCCCGGAGCATATCCAGGTCGTCCACGCGCTGCCGCGCGATGCCAGCGGCAAGCCGCGTACCGAGATCCTGCAGCTTGTGGCCATGAACCAGCTCGACCTGATCGAGCCGATGATGAAGGACGAGACCGACCGCGCCTTCCTCAAAGATATTTTGGAGCAGCGCAAGAATTTGCGCGACCGTTTCAATTTCGAGGCGGGCGATCTGCAACTGCCGTCACATTGAACGCCGGCGTTAAGCTACCCCGCCCAGATACAGCCGCTTGACGATGTCGTTGGCCTTGAGCTCGTCGACGGAAGCCGCTGAGACGGCGATCTCGCCGTGGACGATGATGTAGCCGCGGTCGGCGATGCGGATCGCCTGGTTGAAATTCTGTTCGGCCATCAGCACGGTCAGACCAAAACTCTGCTTGAGCTCGCCGATCTTGGTGATGGTCTGTGACACCAGGAGCGGCGACAAGCCGACAGAGGGCTCGTCGACCAGAAGCAGCCGTGGCGAGGACATCAGCGCGCGCGCGATCGCCAGCATCTGCTGCTGCCCGCCCGACATGGTGCCGGCGAGTTGGCTGCGCCGCTCCTTGAGCACCGGGAAGGTCTCGAACGCCATCGAAAGGTTGCGTTGAATGGCGTTGCGCGCGGCCTTGCGGAAAGCGCCCAACATCAGGTTTTCGACCACCGTCAGCTTGGGAAACAGCCGCCGTCCCTCCGGCACCAGCGCGACGCCGAGGTCGACGATGGCCTCGGGCGAGAGTTTGGTGAGATCATGGGTCTTGCCGTCGATGGAGAGCGTAACGCTGCCGCGCGTCGGTCGCACCAGCCCCATGATGCATTTGATCAGCGTGCTCTTGCCGTTGCCGTTGGTGCCGAGCAGCGCCACGGTCTCGCCGGTCTCCACCCGCATGGACACGCCGCGCAGCGCCTTCACCGCGCCATAGCCCGCATCCAACCCGTCGATGGCGAGGCTAAGTGCCAAGATAGGCCTCCTGCACACGGGGGTTGGCCATGACCTCCGCCGGCGCGCCGATCGCGATGATCTTGCCGGCATCAAGGCACATCACCCGCTCGGAGAAGCGCATCACTGCCTGCATGATGTGCTCGATCATGATAATGGCGATGTCCTCGCCGCAAAGGCTCATCAACAGGTCCAGCACCTCGTCCACCTCAGAGGCCGACAGGCCTGCCATCGCCTCGTCGGAGATCAGGAGCTTCGGGCCCGTCGCCATGGCACGCGCCAGCTCCATCTTGCGCAGCTCGACCTGGGTCAGCGTTGTGGTGGGCGTGAAGGCTTTCGCGGCCAGCCCGATCCTGTTCAGGATCACCATCGCGGCTTCGCGGCGATGCTGTTCGGTCTCGAACAGATGGCCGTGCGCGGCGAAGTCGAGCGCCACCATCAGATTCTCCAGCACAGTCATGCTGCGGAACGGCCGTGGTATCTGGAAGCTGCGGGCGATGCCGCGATGTGAGCGCAGGTTCGGCGGCAGCGGCGTGATGTCCTCGCCTGCGAACAGCACCGCCCCCCTGTTCGGGCGCAGCGCGCCGGAAATGCAGTTGACCAGCGTCGTCTTGCCCGAGCCGTTTGGGCCGATCAGGCCAAAGCGCTCGCCCTTGCGGATCTCGACATTGATGTTGTCGAGCGCAACGAAGCCGCCGAAGGTCTTGGTCAGCGTATCGATCCGCAGCAATGGTGCTTCGGGAGCGGTCGCGTCCGTCATGCGCGCCCTCCCTTGCCCGCGACGCGGGCGACAAGACCGATGATGCCTCTGGGTGCCGCGATCACGAACACCACCAGCATAATGCCAAGCACGAGCACGTTGACCTCGGAAGAAATCGTGACTTGCAAGAACTGCTGGGTGGTGCCCAGCAGAATCGCACCCAGCACCGGTCCAATCCAGTGTGCGGTGCCGCCGATCAGCGACATCGCCAGCACCGAGATCGAATAGTTCAGATCGAAGGCCGTGTCGGGATTGGCATATTGCAGGTACATCGCGGCCGGCGCTCCGCCCGCGGAGATCAGTGCGCCCGAGATCACGCAGGCCAGGAGTTTTAAGCGCAAGGTCGGCACGCCCATGCATTCAGCCGCAAGCTCGTCATCCCGCAGCGCCTGCAAGCCACGGCCGATCCGCGAATTCTGGATGAAGCGCGTGACCGCGACTGCGATCACCACCAGCACGGCCTGCACGAAGAACAAGAGCTTCACATAGCTGTCGAATGGCGCCGTCACCGGCGGCCGCTGGAGCTGGATGCCGGCGGCCCCGCCGACGAAGCGCCAGTTGGTGATTGACGTCTCGATGATGATGGCAAGCGCAATGGTCGCGATCGAGAAGAAGATGCCGCGCATCCTGAGCGTCAGTAACCCGACGCCAAGGCCGAGCAGGCTGCCGACCGCGGCTGCGGTCAGGATCTGCACGACGAGCGGCGCCTGAAAGACCTGGACCAGCAGCACGGCGGTATAGACGCCGACGCCGAAGAACGCATTGGTGCCGAAATTAACGTAACCCGCATAGCCGCCGAGAATCGTCCAGGCGACCGATAGCACGATGAATTGCAGGATCACGTAGCCGGCGAAGAAGGGATATTCATTCTGCAGCGTCTGCGTCAGCGCAAGGGCGACCGCCAGGAACACCACCGCGCCAAACCAGAATGCGATCGAGCCGCGCCGCATGCATCACCTGCCGAGCAGGCCTTGCGGCCGCACGGCCAGAACGCCGAGCAACAGCGCAAATGAGATCGCCGGCGCCCAGGAGGCGCCGAACATGGTGAGCACGATCGACTCGGCAACGCCGAGGATGATGGAGGCAATCAATGTTCCCGAGATGCTGCCGAGCCCGGCCATCACCACAACGCAGAAAGTCCGCCCGATATAGACGCGGTCGAGCGTCGGGTCGACCGGCGAAACCACGATCAGGAGCGCCCCGGCGATTCCGAGCACCGCGGTCGCGATGCCAAAGGCAAACTGCTTGATGCGGACCGGGTTGGCGCCCATCAGCCGCAGTCCTTCCTCGTCCTGCGCCACGGCGCGGATCGCGCGGCCCATGAAGGTCTTCGATAGATAGACGGCGAGCGAGACCGTGAGCGCCAGCGCCACGGCAAAGGCGATGAGCTGGCGGACCGGGATGCGCAGGTCGCCGATCCGCCACGCCTTGCCAATGTAGGAGGCCGTGACCGATTGCTGATCCACACCGAACTGCAGGATGATCAGCACTTCGATGATGAAGGCGACCCCGAAGAAGAACGCGATGCCGCGCACGCCCGCATCGCTGCCGCGCTTCTCGAAGGTCTCGTGGTAAAGACGATAGGTCAATAGACCGAGCAGGAAGAAGACCGGCGTGATCAGGAGGCCGGCGACGAGCGGGTCAATGTCATAGCTGTCGTTGAGCAGAAAGACGCAATAGGATGCGAGCACCAGGAAAGCGGGGTGCGCGACCTGCGGTACGTCAAGCAGGCCGAACGAGATCGACAGCCCGATGCTGACAGCCGCGTAGAAGCAGCCGAGCAGCACGCCCAGCACGACTGCGTCGCGCAGCAACTCCATCGAGAACACGTAGAGTAGCCCTCCCCGTCCTCCAGGGGCGACGGTATCATCGTCGCGCCCTAGCTCGTTGTTCTGCGCATGATCTGTTCGGAAAGGCGCGGCACGCCCTTTCGGATCAATGCACTGGAAGTCCGACGACTTGCGCCTATTTGCGCGCGGCCTCAAAGGGAGCGATCAGATCGCCCGTCTTCAGATTGTCGGGGAACAGGATCACCTGCTTGCCCGCCTGGCGGAACTGGTCGATGTTCTTGTCCTTGACGCCGCGGAACTGCGCCTCCAACGTCGCGCTCTGCTTCCACTCGCCGTCGTCGGCATAGGTGATCGACCCCACGATGGTCTTGTGGGTGTGCTCGCGGATATATTTGGCGAGCGTCTTCTGGTCGAGCGATTTCGTCGCGTTGACCGCCTCCTCGATCATCTGGCCCATGGCGTAGCCGTAAGGCGCGATATAGAAGCCGAGCGGGTCGACCTTTGCCGCGATGGCGCGCTTGGTGTACTTTTCGAAGAAGTCCTTGGTGCCGTCGAAATACATGCTCTTTTCAGGCAGCCAGGTGTTGTAGTTCACCACGCCATTGAGCAGCGATCCCATATTTTCCATCACGGTAGCAAATTGAAGGCCGACCATGGCGCCGCCGAAGATCTTGACGTTGTCGCCAATACCGATCTCGTTGACGGCGCGCAGAATCCCGGCCGAATCCGGCGGATAGGATGCGACGAAAACGATGTCGGGCTTCGCCGCGGCGACCGCGCGGACAATACTTGAGAACTCGGCCGTGCTCGGCGGATAGGCCTGGTCGAACACGATCGGGATATTGAGTTTCTTGGCAACCTCGCGCGCGGTCGTGGCGAGATTTTGCGCGAACTCCTGGTCGGCCGAGAGCAGCGCCATGGATTTGCCGCCAGCCTTCTGGCCGAGCTTTAAAAAGCCGTTCGCCCAGCTATCGGCCGGTCCCCACGGCGCGTTGTTGAACCACATGTCGTGGTGAACCTTGCGGTTCACCTGGAAGGAGAAGTTGCCCATCAAGAGCATGCCGCGCTGCTTCACGAGCGGCATGATCGGCGCGGTCGGCACCGTCCCGTAAGGCGCAAACAGCAGGTCGACCTTATCGACATCGAGAAGCTTGGCGTAAAGCGCGGGGGTCTCCGATGCGCTTGACTTGTCGTCGTAGACGACGAGTTCGACCTTGCGGCCGAGCAGGCCGCCCTTGGCGTTGACGTCATCGCGCCAGATCTCGATGCCGAGCAGCGAGGCCTTTCCGCCGGCGGCCAATCCCCCGGTCTGCGGCATCGACATGCCGATCTTGATCGGCGGCCCTTCGGCGCTCGCAACCGACGAGAGAGCGAGCGCCACTGCGGCCGTTGCCCAGCCGATCACCGTTCTACGATTCATGTTTCCCCCTAGGATCAGTTCTTGATTATCGAGTCGCCCTGTTGATCAGCCTTAACTTGCCGCGGGCGCCGGTGCGGCAACTTTTGCATTTTCGCCTTTGAGGATCGCCGATGGGTCGGAGCCGACGCGCCCGCTGGTCTTGTCGGCCTCGCCCTCGCGCGACAGCTTCAGGTCGAAGCGGATGCTCGGCAGGCCCGGAATCGGGCATTCGGGATCACTCGGTGCAATGTCGACGGCGAGATCATCGGACGAGCCGAACACCACGTCGTCGGCCAGATGCGGATCGTCGCGCAGATAGAGCGCGGTGACGAGCTCGCGATAGCCGGGCGAGCCGACCAGGAAATGAATATGGGCGGGCCGCATGCCGTGGCGCTTCTGCGCCTTCACCATCTCGCCGACCGGCCCGTCCATCGGGATCGAATAGCCGCGTGGCCTGACGGTGCGAACGACGTAGAGTCCGTCCTTGTCGGTCGAAAACACACCGCGATAGTCGACGGACGAAGCGTTCTCCTGGATGTCATAGAGACCGTCGGCGCCGGTCTGCCAGACCGAGACGGTGGCATCCGCCAGCGGCTTGCCGTCGACGCCGGTGACGCGCCCGTACAGCACGCATTCGGTGCCCGGCTTGACGTGTTTTGCAATCTGGGTGCCCGGAGCAAGCTTTGGTGAAGCTTCGCGATAGAACGGGCCGAGCAGGCTCGTATGCGTTCCCTCCTCCAGCGCCGTCCTGTCGTGCAGGCCGTTGACGAGCGCCGAAAGGCCGAGCGTATCCGACAGCAGGATGAACTCCTGGCGGGCCGGCGTGCACATCTTGCCGACCAGGGTCATGAATTCGATGCCCTTGATCCACTCCCCGGGGGTCAGGTTCACGTCCCGGGCAAAGGCGTGAAGATGCTTGACCGCGGCCGCCATGACTTCCTTCATGCGCGGGTCGGGGGTGGTCGCCATCTGTTCCAGAACGGCGTTCGTGACGGTGTCCGGCGTCAATTCGCGCATGGTCCGTTCCTCCCTTGACCCGCCGGCTTGTGCGGCAGCATCCCGAGCCTACCGCCCCCGACCGGATAACGTCCAGAGCGCAGAAAGGCTTATGGAAAAAGCGGGAGGAACCTTCAGTTTTTACGCTGCCTATTCCAGCGTCAGGGACCGCTAGTCGCAGCGCGCGGCAAGCCCTGCGGCCGAAAGCCGGGCCAGCACTTCCTCGAGATGGGCGCGGTCGCGCGTTTCAATCACAAGCTGCAGCACGGTCGCCTTGGCCGGCAGATCGGAAAAGGTCCGCTGATGCGAAACCTCGATGATATTGGCGCCGGCTTCGGCCAAAAGCGACGCCACTGCCGCCAGCTGCCCCGGCCGGTCGACGATGTCGAGCGACAATTGCTTGAGCCGGCCCTCGCGTGCGAGCTCCCGCGTCAAGACCGATGCAATCAGGCGGGTGTCGATATTGCCGCCGCTCAGCACCAAACCGACATTGCGGCCGGCGAACAGCTCGGGCCTGGACTGGACCGCGGCGAGGCCCGCCGCGCCTGCACCTTCAACCACGGTCTTCTCGATGTTGATCAGCTCGGCCACCGCGCGTTCGATCTCGGGCTCGCTCACCAGCAAGATCTCATCGACGACGTGCCGGATGATCTCCGTGGTCAGCTTCCCCGGCCATTTGACCGCAATTCCCTCGGCCAGCGTATCGCCCCGCATCGGAAGTTGCGTGTGCTTGATGGCGTTGTACATTGACGGATAGAGTTCGGCCTCGACGCCGACGACGCGGATATCCGGCTTCAGCGTCCTGGCGGCGATGGCCATACCCGAGATCAGCCCCCCGCCGCCGATCGGAACCACCAGCGTATCCAATGCGGGCACGGCTTTGAGCATTTCAAGGGCGATCGTGCCCTGCCCCGCGATGATCAAGGGATCGTCGTAGGGGTGGATCATGGTCATGCCGTGCGTTTCGCCGAGCTCGGCCGCATAAGCGCCGGCCTCTTCCAACGTGGCGCCCGTGACGACGACGACCGCGCCGTGACGGCGGGTGTTTTCGACCTTCACCATCGGCGTACCCACGGGCATGACGATCGTGGCGGGAACGCCGAGGCGCTTGGCGTGATAGGCTACCCCCTGCGCGTGGTTTCCCGCCGACATGGCGATGACGCCTTGCCGGCGCTCCTCCGCCGACAGTGCGCTGAGGCGGTTGAGCGCACCGCGCTCCTTGAAAGTTGCGGTGAATTGCAGGTTCTCGAACTTGAGCCAGAGATTGCAGCCGCAGATTTCGCTTAAGGTCCGGCTCTCGTTACAGACTGTAGCGGTGACTGAGCTGCCAATCACTTTCGCCGCGGCAGTGATGTCTGCCAGTTTGACCGGAAGCTTCTCCAGATCGGACGCGGGGCGGTGGGAGGTCATGTCCCCAAGCTACGCGACGCGGGCAGCATGATTCAATCGTTCGATGATGCGAAAGACCTCCGTAGACGCACAAGGGCGGCTGAAAAGGAACCCTTGCCCCTCCGAGCAACCCGCCTGGCGCACCAGCTCGAGCTGCTCGGCTGTCTCGATCCCTTCCGCCGTGGTTGTCATGCCGAGATTGGCGCCGAGGCTCGCAATGGTGCGCACGATCGCCTCGCTGCCGGAGGATTCGCCGAGCGTACCGATGAAGGAACGGTCGATCTTGATCTTGTCGAACGGGAATTTGCGCAAATAGCCCAGCGATGAATAGCCGACGCCGAAATCATCCATGCTGACGCGGATGCCGAGCGCACGAAGCTGATGCAGGATCGCAATCGTGGCGGCATCATCCTGAAGCAGCGCGCTCTCGGTGACCTCCAGTTCGAGGCGATCCGGGGCAAGCGCGGCGGCTGCAAGTGCGCTCGTCACCATGGCGGCAAGGCCGCGGGCGCGAAACTGGACGGGCGAGAGGTTGATGGCGACCTTGACGAAATCCGGCCATTGCGCCGCGGTCGCGCAGGCGCTCCGCAACACCCATTCGCCGATCGGCACGATGAGGCCGGTTTCCTCCGCGATCGGGATAAACTCGGCGGGGCTGATCGGCCCGCGCTTGGCGCTATCCCAGCGCAGGAGGGCCTCAAAGCCCGTGAGCTCGCCGCTGTCGAGCCTGATCTGGGGCTGGTAGACCAGGTGAAATTCGCCGGCCTCCAGCGCACCACGCAGATCCGTCTCCAGCAGATGGCGCGTCAGCGCCACTTCCTCCATCTCGGAGCGGAAGAACTCGTAGCCGCCGCGTCCCTTGGCCTTGGCCCGATAGAGCGCAAGGTCGGCGCACTTCATCAGGGGCTCGGCCCGGAGCCCATCCACAGGCACAATGGCGATGCCAATACTCACGCCTGAATGGACCATTTGATCCTCGAATGGCGGCGGGTGGCCGATTATCTCGGTGAGGCGCCGTGCCAGGCGCTCGGCGGATTCCGGCTGCGGCCCGCATTGCAGCACGGCAAATTCGTCACCGCCGAGCCGTGCAGCCGTGTCGTTCTCGCCGACGCATTCGCGCAACCGGTCCGCGACCCAGCACAACAGCCGGTCGCCGATCGCGTGGCCCAGCCGGTCGTTGACCGTCTTGAAATCATCGAGGTCTAGGCACAGCACCGCCATCGCCGCGCCTTCCGCGCTCGCCCGCGCGAGCCCCTCGTTCATCCTTTCACGGAACAGCACGCGGTTGGGCAAATCCGTCAGGGCGTCATGCTGGGCCATATGGGTGACGCGCGCCTCGGCCTTGTGCCGCTCGGTGACGTCCTCATAGGTGATGACCCAGCCGCCGTGCTCCATCGGGCTGTGATGGAGCTTGATGATGCGACCGTCGGCAAGGGGACGAAAGATCGTGCGGGCGCCATCCTTCAGCTTCTCGACATAGCCGTCATAGAGCTCCTGCGCGCTGGTGTCGGGATGATTGCCCAGTGCACAACTATGCTCCATGATCTCGCGCATGCTGACGCCGGGACGCACGATCTCCGGCGAAAGCCCGTAAATGTCGAGATAGCGCTTGTTGCAGACGATCATGCGCAGATTGCTGTCGAGCATGCACAACCCCTGCGACATGTTGTTGAGCGCCGCATCGAAGCGCCGGTGCTGCTCGCTCAGTTCCTCATGCGCCCGCTCCCGCTCGGTGATGTCTTCGTAGGTGCCGACAAATCCGCCGTCGGGAAGCGGGCGGTAGCGAACGGCGATCAGGCGGCCGTTCGCGGTGCGACGATGCAGTGCGGCGTGATCGAGGTTGACGATCCGCTCTCGCGCCGTAGCCATGATCTGCTCGGCATTGTATTCGGCGGCGGAATACGCGCCGTTCCGAATCACGAAATCGGCCAGCTCGGACAGATGGGTGCCGGGCTTGGCCTGCTCCGGCGTAAGCTTGTAGATTTCGAGATATTGGCTGTTGCGGCAGACGAGCCGCATGTCCTTGTCGTAGACGCACAGACCATGCGCCATATTCTCGAGCGCGGCGTCGAGCAGGAGATTTTGCTGCTTCAGAGCCTCCTCATGGCGCAACCGGTCGGTGACGTCATAGCACGCGCTGACCCACCCGCCGTCCGGCATGGGGCTCGAGACCGATTGGATGGTGTGGCCGTCGCTGCGGGTCAGAAGCCCGACGCTGGACGCGCCCTTGCGAATTTCGGCCATGCGCCGCTGATAGACGTCGTCTGCCGTCCGCCCCGGTGCGTTCCCTCGGGACACCCAGTGCTCGATCACCTCGCGATGGGTGATGCCGGGTTTGACGACACCGGGATCGAGACCGTAAACCTGCAGATATTGCTCGTTGCAGACGACCAGGCGTTCGTCGGCGCCGTACATTGTCAGGCCGTGCGACATATGCGCGACCGCACGCTCGATGCGCTCGGTCTGGAGCTGCAGCTCGCTTTCGAGCTTGGCCCGCTGGGTGATGTCATCGCAGACCGTCATCCAGGCGCCGCCCGGAAGAAGCTTGACGTCGAGCGTCATGATGATGCCGCTCGGCATCTCCTGCTGTGCGCTGAAAGGCTTGCCGGCGGCAACCTGGGCAAACCGGTCGCGACAGCGCTGCTCGACGCTATCCGGTGCAAAATTGCCGCAAGCGGCGCTGTGCTCCATGACCTCGCGGTAGGTCAGGCCCGGACGGATCACGTCCGCCGACATGTTGAAGATTTCGATGAAACGGCGATTGAACAGCACCACCCGGTTGTCGGCGTCGTAGACGCAGATGGCTTGGGTCGCGCTCTCCAGAGCGGCGCGGCTCAGCGCCAGCAACGCCTCGGTCGCAGCGCGCTTGGGCAGGCGGGCTTTTCTGCGGTGGCTCTTCTTCATGCGTGCCGCTTCCGGACTTTAAGGATTTGGCAACCATGCCAACAACCCAAAAGCCTAGCGGGCAGGCGGGAATATAGTCTTAAGGACGGTAGTTTACGGAACGTGACCGCAACCTACGCAGCCCGGAACTGCTTCGAGCGCGCCGCCCGCCACAGCGTCCACAGGACCGAGAACCGCGACCGGATCCGCTCCACGAAGGGATCGTTGTCGGCGCGCGTCAGCCGCGCGAGATCGCGGCGCACCAGCGCCAGTGGCAGGAACACCGGCCGCACGCTGGGCGACACCTCGGCGAGCAGTCCTTCCGCGGTCTGCAGATGTCGCCGCGCTTCGCGGAGCAACTGGTCGATCGCCGCACGCACTTTGGGTGTCTGCCTGCCGGCGAACACCTCCTCCGAGCCGCTGCCATGGCCTTGCAGAAATTGCAGCGGCAGGAACAATTGCCGCCGCGCCGCATCGCGCGGCAATGAGGCGACCACCTGGACGAAGCCGAACGCGAAACCGGCGTGACGGGCCAGGTGATCGATCTCCGCGGACGGTGGCGACAACAGCCGCGCCGCCAGCGCGAACAGCGCCGACGTCGTCTCGTGAACATAGCCTTCGAGCGCCGCCAGCGTCGGCATCGGGTCGTTATAGAGATCGAACTCATGCTCGCCGATCAGCGCCGACAATGGTTCGGCTGGAAGTCCGTAAGCACGCAGCACGAGCAGGAGCTCCGCCGCCACCGGATTGCCCTCCTCGCCGCCATGCGCGGCCCCGGCCAACAGATCGGTCCACCATTGCATCCTGATTTCACCGGGCAAGGGCTGGGTGACCTGGTCCCGGATGCGGATGATCTCGACATTGAAGGCATAGAGCGCGAGCAATGCGCGGCGCTCCGCCGGCGGCACGAACAGGGTCGAGGCGTAGCGGACAAAATCATGGTCGCGCACGAGATCGGCGCAGAAGGAAGCCGCGTCCCCGTCCCTGCTCATGGCACCGCGATCAGCGCCGCCGCAACGCGGCGGCGTTCGCCCATCATGATATTGTAGGTCCGGATCGCCGGCCCCGTCTGCATCGCGTCGAGTACCACATGCACGGCGCGCAGCGCCGCGCGAAGCTCGGCCGGCGGCGCCCAGACCTTGGTTCCGGTGCCGAGGATCAGTGTGTCGACGCTGTTCGCCGCCGCAAAGACGCGCCGCAAGGAATATTTATCGATCTGATCCGGCCGGGTGACCTCCCAGGCCCAGATCCCCTCGGGCAGGCACAGCAGCGAGCCCCGGTGCGACATATCCGCAAAGGCGAAGCCGCCCTTGCCATAGGCCTCGATCGGGGCCGACCTCGGAAGATGCGGAGCGTCATTCTGTGGGGGCATGAGCTCTGTCCGAAAATCGCTGCTCGCCCCGCTATCCACGTGCGGGGCAGGCTCTTTCGGGATCATGGCCGGGGATTTGCCATGGTCGCTTACTTCTTGGCTACCGCATCCGGCTTCTTGGCCGGCGTGTCCGCCTTCTTCGTCGGCGCGTCCGCCTTCCTGGCCGGCGTTTCCGGCGCCTCGGCGCGAGTGGTGCCGACGCCGAGATAGATCAGGATCGGCGCGGCGATAAAGATCGAGGTGTAGGTGCCAACCAGCACCACGCCGAACATCATGACCGCGGTGAAGCTGTGGATCGCCTGGCCGCCGAACAGGAGCAGCGCAAGCAGCGCCAGCGACACGGTGAGGTGGGTGACGATCGAACGCGACAGCGTCGAGTTGATCGACTCGTTCAGGAGCTGCGGCATCGGCATCTTCTTGTAGCGCCGCAACATTTCGCGGATACGGTCGTAGATGACAACGGTGTCGTTGAGCGAGTAGCCGAGGATGGTCAGCAGCGCCGCGATGCTGGTCAGATCGAAATCGACCTGGCTGATCGACATGAAGCCGATGGTGAGCACGATGTCATGCACGTTGGCGATCATGGCGCCGAGCGCGAACTGCCATTCGAAGCGGAACCAGAGATAGACCAGGATGGCACCGATCGCGAGCATCAGGCCGGCCATGCCCCAGCCGAGCAGTTCGCCGGATACACGCGGACCCACCACCTCGACGCGGCGGTAGTCGACGGAATCGCCGAGCGCACCGCGCACCTTGCCGACAGCCATTTGCTGCGCCTGGTCGCCGCCTGGCTGCTCGGCAACGCGGATCAGCACCTCTTTCGGACCGCCGAATTGCTGGAGCTGGACATCGCCGAGCCCGAGCGTGTTCAGCTTGCCGCGCATCGCCGCGATGTCGGCCGCGCCGGACTTGGACCGCACTTCAAGCAGCGTGCCGCCCTTGAAGTCGATGCCGAAATTCAGGCCATGGGTAAAGAACAGCGTGATCGCGACGATCGACAGCGTCGCCGAGATCGGGAACGAGATGCGGCGGAATTGGGTGAAGTCGAAATGCGTGTTGTCGGGAACGATGCGCAGCGACGGCAGAATGCCGAGCGCGCTGACGACGGTGAGCGCGGCGATCAGGATGCCAAGGCCGATGAGAATGGTGTGAGTCACTTCTGGCCTCGCATTAGATCGGCACGGTTTGCGGCCGCTTCCACCGCACCCACCCCGCCACGATCAGGCGGGTCAGGGTGAAGGCGGTGAAGACTGTGGTGATGATGCCGATGCCGAGCGTCACGGCGAAGCCGCGCACCGGGCCCGTGCCGATCATGAACAGCACCGCAGCGGCGATGAAGGTTGTGATGTTGGAGTCGAGAATCGTCGCGAGCGCCCGCTTGAAGCCGGCATCGATCGCCGAAATCGCATTGCGTCCGCCGCGGATCTCCTCGCGGATGCGCTCGTAGATCAGCACGTTGGAGTCGACCGCGATGCCCACCGTCAGCACGATGCCGGCGATGCCGGGCAGCGTCAGCGTGGCGTTGAGCAGCGACAACAGGCCGAAGATCATGGCCACGTTGATCACGACGGCGACGTTGGCGAACACGCCGAACAGCCGATAGGTCACGAGCATGAACACGACCACCATGATGGCGCCGACATAGGCCGCAAGCTCGCCCTTCTCGATCGAATCCTGTCCAAGGCCGGGACCGACAGTGCGCTCCTCCACCACGGTGAGCGGCGCAGGCAGCGCGCCGGCACGGAGGAGGACTGCCAGATCGTTGGCGGATTCCACGGTGAAATTGCCGGAGATCTGACCCTGGCCGCCGGTGATCGGCTCGCGGATCACGGGCGCCGAGATCACCTCGTTGTCGAGCACGATCGCGAAGGGCTGTCCGACGTTCTCGGAAGTCGCCTGAGCGAATTTGCGCGAGCCCGCGGTGTTGAACTTGAAATTCACCACCGGTTCGCTCGTGCGCGGGTCGAAGCCCGGCTGCGCGTCGGTGAGATCGCCGCCGGACACCAGCACCTGCTTCCTGATCACGTAGGGCACCTTCGGCGACGAAGCGCTCATCAAGAGCTCGTCGTCGGGCGGCAGACTGCCCGCCTGCGCCTGATCCGGCGGCACCGAGCTGTCGACCATGCGGAATTCCATTTTCGCGGTCTTGCCCAGCAATTGCTTCAGATGCGTCGGATCCTGCAGGCCGGGCACCTGCACCAGGATGCGATCGGTGCCCTGGCGCTGGATCACGGGCTCGACAGTGCCGAGCTGGTTGACGCGCTTCTCGACGATCTGCATCGACTGGTCGATGGCCTGGCGGATGCGATCGTTGACGGCGGCTTCAGGCACCCTCAAGCGGATCAGTCCGCCGCCCGCGTCGGTGACTTCGAGCGAGCGCTGGCCGTTGGAGCCGAGCAAGCCACCGAGCGGCTGGATCAACTCACGCAGCTTCGCAAGCGCCGTCGCCTGCTCGGTGTCTTTCCTGATGTGAACCTCGACCGCGTCGCCCTTCGTCGAAAGCCCGGTATAGCCGATCCTGGCCTCGCGCAGCACGCGGCGCACGTCGTCGCGCACCTGATCGAGCTTTTCCTTCTTTACATAGTTGGCATCGATTTCGAGCAGCAGATAAGAGCCGCCCTGCAGGTCCAGGCCGAGCACGAGGCGCCGCTGCGCCCATTCCGGCCAGGTCCTGACCCGTGCTTCGGGAAAGAAGTTCGGCACGGCGCAAAGGCACACCACCAGCGCCGTCAGGATGATGCCGAGCGCCTTCCACCGCGTGAAATACAACATTGAACAGACTCGTCAGATCATAGGAAGATGCGGCGCGGCGGCCCGCGCCTTGCATCGGGGATCAGCTTGCGGACGCGTCGTCCTTGATGATTTCCTTGGCCGGCTCGCCCTTGGCGCGCACGCCCGAGATCATCTGGCGCATCTGCCGCACGCGCACGCCGTCCGAGATTTCGAATTCGATCTGGTCGTCGTCGACGACCTTGGTCACCTTGCCGACCAGACCGCCGGAGGTCACGACCGTATCGCCGCGGCGGATGTTCTTCACCAGTTCGGCGTGGTCTTTGACCTTCTTCTGCTGCGGCCGCAGAATCAGAAAGTACATGATCACGAAGATCAGCGCGAACGGCAAAAGCGACATCAACATGCTGTTGGTATCGCCGCCGGCCGCAGCCTGGGCATACGCGGGGGTGATGAACATCAGGGAATCCTCGTGAGACGGGAGTGAACCGGTCGCGCCCGAAAAGGTCCGGTTCGGGGCAAATTCGCGCGGAATATAGCGGCCGCGGTCCCAATTGCAACGCTCGCCAGCCCACTGAATCAGGCCAGCTTGCTTGCCCGACCAAGGCCCGATAAGGCTGCGCCATCAGGAACTTGAGACATGTCGAAAAAATCCCGTAAAAGCGCTTCCAGGGCCGTTGCGCAGAACGCTACGAAAGTCGCAGCAAAACGCCCCAGGGCTTCAGTGGAAACCGACGTGCCGGTGCGGATCGTTCGCGCGCTTGAGACGATTGCGGCCCATCTTTCGGCCAACGCCCCAGCGCCCGCGGCGCCTGAGTCGTTTGGCGACGCCGATGCCTTTGTCTGGCACCCGAACGGGCGGCTGACCGAGGTCAAGCGCGTCAGCCGCGTCGAGCTCTTCCTGCTCAAGGGTATCGACCGGATGCGCGACATCCTGATCGAGAACACGGAGCGGTTCGCCAATGGGCTGCCGGCCAACAATGCGCTTCTCTGGGGTGCGCGAGGCATGGGCAAGTCATCCTTGGTCAAAGCGGCGCATGCCAGCATCAATGCCGGCCGCAGGGGCGCCGATCGCCTCAAGCTGATCGAGATCCACCGCGAGGACATCGAGAGCCTGCCCGCGCTCATGGAACTGCTGCGGCCCTCGCCCTTTCGCTTCATCGTGTTCTGCGACGACCTCTCCTTCGACGGCAATGACGCATCCTACAAATCGCTCAAGGCCGTGCTCGAGGGCGGCATCGAAGGCCGGCCCGATAACGTCGTCCTTTATGCGACCTCCAACCGCCGCCATTTGCTCGCCCGCGAGATGATCGAGAACGAGCGTTCGACCGCGATCAATCCGGGCGAAGCGGTCGAGGAGAAGGTTTCACTGTCGGATCGTTTCGGCCTCTGGCTCGGCTTTCACCGCTGCAGCCAGGACGAGTATCTTGCCATGGTAAGGGGCTATTGCGGCCATTTTGGCATCAAGCTCACCGAAGAGGAGCTGGAGCGTGAGGCGCTGGAATGGTCGACCACGCGCGGCTCCCGCTCGGGGCGCGTCGCCTGGCAGTTCACTCAGGAACTGGCGGGACGATTGGGCGTGAAGCTGAGTTGGAAATGATCTGCATCCGTAATTCACGCTCGTCACACGCGGGCTTGACCCGCGTATCCATCCTCTTCGCAAATGCCTTCTTGAGGGATGGATTGCCGGGTCAAGCCCGGCAAATGACAAGTTAAGCGGAGCGTTACGCCCCGCTGAGGAATTGGAGCGGGTCGACGGGCGTGGAACCCTTGCGGATTTCGAAGTGGAGCTGCGGCGACGCCACCTCCCCCGACTGACCCGATTTGGCAATGACCTGGCCGCGCTTGATGGTGTCCCCGCGCTTCACCAGCAGCTGACTCGCATGGGCATATGCGGTGACGTAGCCGTTGGCGTGCCGAACCAGGATCAGATTGCCGTATCCTTTCAGTTCATTGCCGGCATAGGCCACAACGCCATCCTCGGCGGCCTTCACCGGCGTGCCCTCGGGCACGGCAAGGTTGATGCCGTCATTGGACTTGCCGTTGGTCTTGGCGCCGTAAGCGGCGATGATCTTGCCGCGCACCGGCCAGCGGAAGGTCGGCAGTGCGCCCGTAGCCTCACTCGCCTTGAGCGGGGTTACTGCCTCTTCCGGCGGCGGATTGGCCTGCGCCAGTCGCGCGCTCTGTTGGGGTGCGGCGGCCGCGACCCTGGTGCCGGCTACCGGCACGGCTGCAGGAGCAGTCGCAACCGCGCCGAGCGGCGCCGCCGGAGCAGCCGCGGTCTTGGCGGGTACGGTCAGCCTGGCGCCGAGCTTGAGCTTGGCGGCAGCATCAATGTTATTGGCGCGGGCGAGCTCGGCGACCGAGATATGATTGTGGTGGGCAATGCTCGCCAGCGTCTCGCCGGGATTGACGACGTGGATGCTCGGGGCAGCCGCAACGGCGGCGGGCCTGCCGACCGGGACTGCTGCAACGCGCTGAGATGCAACCGCAGCGGGCACCGGAGCAGCGGCCGCGACGGTCGGACGAGGGATGATCAGCGATTGGCCGGGCGAGAGCCGGCGCGGTCCTTTGTAGCCGTTGGCGGCAAGGATCGCGGCCGGCGTCACGTGATAGCGTTTGGCCAGCACTTCCAGCGTGTCGCTGGTCCCGACGATGATGGTCATGCCGGGGGCGGGACGCGCGGCGGCGACCGAGCGCGGCGGCACGCTTGCCGTCGTTTCCAGTTTCGGCTTGGCCGGTGGGGCGTAGGCGACCGGCGGGGTGTAGGAGGCCATCCCGCGGCCGCCGCCGGAGACGCCGCCATGGGCGACCGGGTACGACTGCGGTGCGGCAACGGCAGGCGGCGCTGCCGAGGCCTGGTAAGGCGGGCGGGAATATTGCGGCAGCTCGCGCCGCTCGACCTGCGCTTGGGGAGCGGCGGCCGGTACCGAGCCGGTGGATTCCGGTTGATAATTGAAGGGATTGGAAAGGCGCGACGACATGTCGGCGCTGCAACCGGCGACCCCGAAGGAGATCAGCGCCAGCACCGCAAGCTGCGGGACGCAGCGCGAGCCAAAATAGGCATCAGCACGGGACATGGTTACTCACTCATACGCAACAAAGAACGTCTTTGAGTAAACACGCCCCCAGTAAACAAGCGCTTAACCCTGCAAATAAGACGTTGGAGGGAAAGCCAATCCGGGAATTTACAGCTCGCGCGCGATCCCCGGCAGCGCGGGGACGAAGCGCACGTCGACAAGCTCCTTGCGCTCCAGACCGCTTGCGGTCTTGACGATCCGGACCAGCGTCTGGACGCCATGATGCGGCCCAACCGGTGCGATCAGGATGCCGTTCGTCTCCAGCCGGTCGGTCAGGTTTTCCGGAATCTGCGCCATCGCCGCGGTGACGATGATGCGGTCGAAGGAGCCGATGTTGGCGGGCAGGTCGAAACCGTCTCCCAGCATCACTTCGACGTTGTCGAAACCCAATCGCTCCAGCCGCAAGCGGGCGGTGTCAGCAAGCGTGCGGAAGCGCTCGACGGTCAGCACCTTGCCCGCGAGCTTGGCGAGCACGGCAGCCTGATAGCCGGAGCCGGTGCCGATCTCGAGCACCCGGTGCTGCTTCTGCAGGTTGAGCTGCTCGGTCATGTAAGCGACCACGAAGGGCTGGCTGATGGTCTGTCCGCAGGCGATGCCGAGCGCGCTGTCGCGATAGGCGTCGTCGCGGTCGGCCTCGGCGACAAAGGCCTCCCGCGGCACTTCCTCGAGCGCCCGCAACACCGCCTGGTTGCTGATCCCGCGTCGCCGCAGGGTCAACTGAAACATCATCTTCTCTGGTGGGCCTTGTCTTGAGGACATCCTGGTCTCGTCGGGCAGCCCGGGAATCGCCACGGGCATGGCAGTTTGAAGCAATATGTACCTACGGCCTACCGAACATTTTTCCAGCTCCACGTTCCCGCCACGGAACCAGGCGTGATAGCCTCGCGTTGCGGCACGAACCGATCACTCGCTGGCGGTGGCAGCGATGCGTAAGTTGCATGTAGACGTTGCACCCATTGGCGTTTTTTGCGAACCTTACGATCCGGATGTGCAAGGACTGACCTCATGACTGTGACGCGGCCGCCTCGCGGCTCTGTGTTCCTCGTTGAAGACGAGGTCATGATCAGGATGATGGTTTCCGACATGCTGGAGGAGCTTGGCTACACCGTTGCCGCCGAGGCAGGTGAGATCGGCGAAGCACTGCGGCTTGCGGAAACTACCTATTTCGATCTGGCGATCCTCGACGTCAACGTCAACGGCAAGGTGATCTCGCCTGTTGCCGATTTGATCAAGGCACGCAACCGGCCCTTTATTTTCGCAACCGGTTACGGCTCGTCGGGCCTGCCTGAAGAGTATCGCGACCGTCCGGCGCTGCAGAAGCCATTCCAGCTCGAAACGCTTGGCAAGGTGATCGAGACCACGCTGCGCAGCGCAACCGTGTAAGGCGGACGCAGCGCGGCATGGAATGGCGCGGCGCGGTCGGCCGACGCACGGCTATTTCAGCAATTCCGTCAGCTCTCCGGAAAACTCCTCATCGGTGCGGTCGAGCCGAAGCGGCGTCACCGAGACGTAGCGCGCAGCAAGTGCGGCGAGATCCGTGCCCTCCTCCGGCGCGTCCATCACCGCCGCGCGCTCGAAGCCGATCCAGAAATAGGGATTGCCGCGGCCGTCGCGGCGCTGATCGACCTTCAGGAAGCCGAGATTGCGCTTGCCCTGCCGCGTGACACGGATGCCGGCCACCTGCTCCGGCGTGCAGGCCGGGAAGTTGACATTGATCACCGTGTTCTTCGGGATGCCCGCCGCGATTACCTTGCGGATGATCGGCGGGCCGAATTTCAGCGACGTGTCCCACAGCGGCCGTTCGCGCGTCTCAACCGAAAATTCCTGCGACAGCGCAAACGACGGCAAGCCCAGGATCGTGCCTTCGAGCGCGCCCGCGATCGTGCCGGAATAGACGACGTCTTCGGCGACGTTGCGCCCCTTGTTGACCCCGGAGAGCACGACATTCGGCATGGTCTCGCCCAGGATATGCCGCGCGCCCATGATCACACAATCGGTCGGCGTGCCGCGTACCGCGAAATGCTTTGGGCCGACTTCGCGCAGCCGTAGCGGGTCGTTCAGCGACAGCGAATGTGAGACGCCGGACTGGTCGAGTTCAGGGGCCACGATCCAGACGTCGTCGGACAACGCCCGCGCGATCTCCTCGACGACCTTCAGGCCCGGCGCATGGATGCCGTCATCATTGGTGCAGAGAATCCGCATCCTGCCAAAACCCTCAAGTCTCGAATCCTGCCTCTTTCAAGGCGCCGTCTTATCCGGTGCGGCGCGAACAGGCAAACGCGGCAGCCGGCTCAAAAATCGACGAATTGTTAAGCCGGCACTTGCTTTTGCGCCCATTGCGGGGCCACTAAAATGCCAGATGGCCTTTGCGCCGATGTTGAATGGCGACGGGGTTTCCGCATGACCCGCATTTTTGCCGCGACCGCTATTTTGATTTGTTTGGCCTTTTCCATTTCGTCTGCGGCGCACTCGCAATCGAATTCCGCCACCGATCACGGATGCTTTCCCTGGCAGGAGTTTCGGAACGGCCAGTGCGTTGCCAAGCCCGCGAACACGACGCCGCTGCCGCCGGCGCCTGCACCAGCCGTCACGCCACCCGCCGTCACGCCGCCCGCCCCGCCGGCGCCACCTTCGCTGGCGGCGAGCCCTTGCCTTGAGGGCGGCTTTAAAAACTCGGCCGACGAATGCGCCTGCCCCACCGGCACGCATGCGGATATTGCGAGCGGACGCTGTGCCGCCGACATCGCCGTGCAACAGCCCGAAAATCTTACCTGCGACGGCGGCACGTTGAGCAACGGCGCCTGCGTCTGTCCGTCCGGCTTCAACCTGATGCCGGCCGCCGGCAATGCCGGGGGCGGGACCTGTGTTCGCACCGATGCCGAAAATTGCCAGGGTGGCGAATTGACTGTCAGCGGCCGATGCTTATGCAACGGCCAGGTGACGATGTCGGGTGAGACCTATTTGCTCGCTTATTCCAATGGCAAATGCCTGCCGATGAGCTGTCCGGTCTCCGCCATGAAGGATGGCAAGTGCGGCGCGACCGCTTCAACCCAGCCGACTGCCGAGCCTGAGACCAAACCTCGGCCCGCACCGAAGGAGACCAGGCAAACCAGGAACCATCCGGGCGAAAGCGAGCATCGCCGGCATTGCGGACGCGGTATGGTCCTGACGCGCGTAGGCTGCGTGCCGGCAGAGCGGCGTTTGAACGACCTCTACCACCAATATTACCGCAACTATCAATTCCCGGGCATGGCGCCGCCCAACTGACGGAGCTTGCGGCCGCGGCGCTCAGTGCCGAACGCGCCAGCGCGGCAGGAATTTCGCCGACACATGCTCGATCCGCATCGCAAGCGGCCGAGATTTTGGCTGTGGCAATTCAATCGGCATTTGTGTTGCAGGAGGCTCAATGGCAGGAGGCTCGGCCGGCGGCGGGCTGGACTCCTTCGGGCTCGGCTTGGGCAAGATGGTTTCCGGCGGGCTCGCCTGTATCGGACCGGCTTTGGTCACGCCGGTTGTCGTCAAAGGCGGCGCAGCTTTCGGCGTCTCCGGCGCGGACGGCTGAAGCAATTCCAGCACGCTTTCAACCAGTGGAAGACCTTTTTTGCGCGGTGGCTCGGGAAAGCGTACCCGCGCGACGTCGAGCGCTCTGTTGAAATCCTCGATGTTGATCCAGGCCAGCGCGCGCATGCGCTGCGGCAAGTCGTCTTCCCACAGCCGCGCCGCCTCGACATCGAATGCGCCTTTCAGACGCTGGTCGACCGCCTGCACCCCGAAACCGGTCACGGCCCATTGTCTGCCGACCCAGAAGATGTCGCGATGCAGGGCCATCGGAACGCGCTCTCGCTGCGGAGAAAATTCATATGTAAACAATAAACACAGGCCGCGAGGATACCGGCGCGCCCGCCATTCGCAACAGCGAACGCGGGCGCGCCTGAAAAATCTGCAGCCGCGTTCAGGCGTCGTGTGCGATGACTTTAAGCCCGCCCATATAGGGCTGCAAAACGTCGGGCACTGCGATCGAACCGCCCTGCTGCTGATAGGTTTCCATGACCGCGATCAGCGCGCGACCTACCGCAGTACCGGAGCCATTCAGCGTGTGCACGAAGCGCGGCTTGCCGTCGGAGCCGCGCGAGCGCGCATTCATGCGCCGCGCCTGGAAATCGCCACAAACCGAGCAGCTCGAGATCTCGCGGTACGCGCCGCCCTCGCCCTGACCCGGCATCCAGACTTCGATGTCATAGGTTTTTTGCGCCGAAAAGCCCATGTCGCCGGCGCACAATGTCATCACGCGGTAATGCAGATCGAGTTGTCTCAAGACCTCCTCGGCGCAGGCGAGCATGCGCTCATGCTCGTCGCGGCTTGTCTCTGGCGTCGCGATCGACACCAATTCAACCTTGTTGAACTGGTGCTGGCGGATCATGCCGCGGGTATCGCGTCCCGCGGCACCCGCTTCCGCGCGAAAACACGGCGTCAACGCCGTGAATCGCATCGGCAATTCCTTGTCATCGACGATGGACTCGCGGACGAGGTTGGTGAGCGAGACTTCGGCGGTCGGAATCAGACCGAGCCGCTCGCTCTTCAAGCGCTCGTCGGGCGAAGCCAAGAGCTCGCCCTTGATCGCCCAGAACTGATCGTCCTCGAATTTCGGCAACTGGCCGGTACCGAACATCACATCGTTACGCACCAATAACGGCGGATTGATCTCGATGTAGCCATGCTCATTGGTGTGCAAGTCAAGCATGAATTGCCCAATGGCCCGCTCCATCCGCGCGAGGCCTTTTTTCAGCACGACAAAGCGCGCGCCTGACAGTTTCGCGGCTGTCTCGAAATCCATCAGACCGAGGCCTTCGCCAAGCTCGTCGTGCGCCTTAGACGCATAGCCATACTCGCGTGCCTTGCCGAAGACATGGTGCTGCACGTTGCCATGCTCGTCGGTGCCGTCAGGAACTTCCGGCGCAGGCAATGGCAGGTTCGGGATCGCCGCCAGCTCTTTTGCCAGCTCCTCATCGGCCTGCTTGGCGGCGGCCTCGAGCTCCGGCAGCGTCGTCTTCAGCTTCGACACCTCATCCATCAAGGCCTTGGCGCGCGCTTCGTCCTTGGCTTTCTTGGCATCGCCGATCTCTTTCGAAGCCGCATTGCGCCGCGCCTGTGCCTGCTCGGAGGCGAGGATCGCCGTGCGGCGTTTCTCGTCGATCGCAAGCAGCGAAGCGGACAGTGGCTCAAGCCCGCGCCGCTTCAGCGCGGCATCGAAGGCTTGCGGATTGTCGCGGATCGCTTTGATGTCATGCATGGCTGATGGCCCTTGAGTCGCGCCGTTATCGAAGGCGCCTTCCAGTAACCCGAATGGTCGTGATTTGGAACAGCCGCCACAGCCGTCAACGCGGCCGGTTTGCGGCGAAAGGCGCCCTACTCGGCGGGATTGGCCGCCGGCGGAGCGCCGGTGGTAGAGCTTTGCCGCGCGGCGGCAGCCTTCTTCTCGACCACGCGCACAGCAATGATCGAGCCCTCATAGAGGGCAAGCAGTGGCAGCGCCAGCGACGACTGGCTCAACACGTCAGGCGGGGTCAGGACGGCCGCGATGATGAAGGCGACCACGATGAAGTAGCGACGCTTGCTGCGCAGCATCTGCGAGGTGACGATGCCGACGCGGCCGAGAAGGGTGAGGATCACCGGTAGCTGGAAGGCGATGCCGAAGGCGAAGATCAGCGACATCATCAGTGAGAGATATTCGCCGACCTTGGGCAACAGCTCGATCTGCGCGGTGTCAGGGCCGCCCATCTGCTGCATGCCGAGCGAAAATCGGATCAGCATCGGGAACACCACAAAATAAACCATCATCGCGCCCATCACGAAGAAGATCGGTGTCGCAATCAGGTAAGGCCGGAACGCGTTGCGCTCGTGGCGGTAAAGGCCGGGCGCGACGAATTTGTAGATCTGGGTGGCGACAATCGGAAACGAGATGAAGCCGGCACCGAACAGCGCGAGCTTCAACTGGGTGATGAAGTATTCGAGCAGCGCCGTGTAGATGAATTTCGAATTTTCGGCGCCCGCGACCAGCACGAACGGCCAGACCAGGATGTTGTAGATTTGCTTCGCGAAGAAGAAGCAGAAGATAAAGGCAATGGCGAAGCCGAGCAGCGCCTTGATCAGGCGCGAGCGCAGCTCGATCAGATGGTCGAGCAGGGGTGCCTTGCTGGCCTCAATATCGGCGTCGGTCATGACGCTTTGGCGTCCTTGAGCTCGTCGGCGGCGGCCGGTGCGTTGTCCTGTGGCTGAACCTCGCGGGTGACGGCGAGCGGCTCGGTGGCTTCGTGCGTGGTTGCTTCCACCGCTTCGTGTGTGGTTGCTTCCACCAACGTCTCGGGTGCCGGAGCTTCCGGTGTCGTGGGCGTGGTCGGAGGCTCGATCATAGGCGTCGCCGGTGTTTCGGCCGGCTTGTCGACATCGTCGATGCTCAGTGCTTCCGTGACGTCCTTGGTAAGCGAGGTTATCAGACTGCCCTTGGAGAAGCTGGAAGCAGCCTCCCTCACCTCGTCAAAGCTCTGCTTGAGATCGGCCATCTCCGCTTCGCGCATGGCTTCCTGGAACTGGCCCTGGAATTCGGCGGCCATCTTGCGGGCCTTGCCCATCCATTGCCCCATCATGCGCAGCACGCCCGGCAGCTCTTTCGGGCCGATCACAATCAGCGCGACAACCGCGATGAGAAGGATTTCACTCCACCCAATGTCGAACATGAAAGATTCCGCTCACGCGAAGTCGCCTCGCCCCGATGCGTCGACAGCGATATGGGGCCGTCCGCGGCTTGCCAATAACGTCCGGCTCGTCAGACCGCCTTGCTGCCGACGTCCGTCCGCGCAGACGTGGACGACGCGTTGCTGTGATCGATGGACTTGACCGCATCGTTGGGCTTGTCGACCGCAGTTTCGTCGTCGCGCATACCCTTCTTGAAGGCCTTGATACCCTGCGCCACATCACCCATCAGATCCGAAATCTTGCCGCGGCCGAACAGCAGCAGGACCACTGCGATCACCACGATCCAGTGCCAAATGCTAAGCGAACCCATCCTGCAACCCTCCAACACCAATGGCCGGTCACCCAGCCTGATCTCATCGGAACGTAGGCTTGGGAGGCGTCAAAAACAAGCACTTAGGCGACGTCAAATCGTGAGTGACGTAACCGTAATGTGGCTACCGTTAACCGGCGCGGAAGCGCCCTTACAGCCTACGAAAGGCTTAGCTTTCGCCCTTGTCGCCGCCGCCTTCGGGCTCGACGTGCGGCGCCAGCGTCAGTTCCAGGTCGCCGGGCTCGAGCGGATCCTCGTCCTCGCGAAGCGTCGGATCGTCCGAAGGAGTCGGTACGGTGAAACCGGTCGGCAGGCGCGAGTCCAACAGGCCTGTGCCCTTCAGCTCATCGAGGCCCGGAAGGTCGCCGAGCACTTCCAGGCTGAACTGCGACAGGAACGTCTCGGTGGTCCCAAACGTCAGCGGCCGGCCCGGCGTCTTCCGCCGTCCGCGAGGCCTGATCCAGCCGGTCTCGAGCAAGACATCGAGCGTGCCCTTGGAGGTGACGACACCCCGGATCTCCTCTATCTCGGCGCGCGTCACCGGCTGGTGATAGGCGATGATCGCCAGCACCTCGATCGCCGCGCGCGAGAGGCGCCGTGTCTCCGTGCTTTCGCGCGTCATCAGCCAGGCGAGATCGCAGGCGGTGCGGAACGTCCATTTGTTGCCGATGCGTACCAGATTGACGCCACGCGTTGCATATTCCGCCTGCAATTGCGCGAGCGCCGCCTTCACATCGACCCCATCGGGCATGCGCTTGGCAAGGGTGGCCGTATCCAACGGTTCGCTCGACGCAAACAGCAGGGCTTCGAGAAGGCGCAACTCTTCGGGCCGCGCCTCGGGGCCAGCGGGAATGTCCTCGGCTTCATCCATGCGTTTTTCCGCCAGGCTTGCCATGGCCTCTCCTTCCTTGACTTACTGATCCGACGCCGCCACCGGCCCAGGGGCCTTCGGCGGGCGCTTTCGGAAATAGAGCGGCGCGAACGCCTGTTTCTGATTCAGTTCCATCTCGCCTTCGCGCACCAATTCCAGCGCGGCCGCAAAGCTCGACGCGAACACGGTGGCGCGTTGCGAAGGATCGGCGATGTAGCGCAAGAGATATTCGTCGAGGCAGCCCCAGTCCTCGGTGTCGGCCATGCCGATCAGACGCTCCAGCGAGGCGCGCGCCTCGGCGAGCGACCAAACGGTGCGCTTGGCCAGATGCACGCTTGCGAGCACGCGGTTCTGCCGCTGCGCGGCGTAGGCGGTGAGAAGGTCGAACAGCGTTGCCGTGTATTTCGGATGACGGATTTCCGCGATCGCCTCCGGATTTCCTCGCGGGAAGATATCGCGTTGCAACTGCGGCCGGTTCATCAGCCGGTTGGCGGCTTCGCGAATGGCCTCGAGCCGGCGCAGCCGATTGGCAAGGGCGGTTGCCATCTCTTCGGCACTCGGCCCTTCCGCGGCCGGCGGCTCCGGCAACAGGAGGCGCGACTTCAGGAAGGCAAGCCACGCCGCCATCACGAGGTAGTCGGCGGCAAGCTCCAGGCGGATTTTTCGCGCTGCCTCGATGAATTGCAGATACTGGTCGGCAAGCGCGAGAATCGAAATCTTGGCAAGGTCGACCTTCTGCGTCCGCGCCAGCGCGAGCAACAGGTCGAGCGGACCTTCAAAGCCCGCGACATCGACGACCAGTGACGGCTCGTCTTGAGCCAGCTCCGCCGGCCGGCCGGTCTCAAATGACAAAATCTCAGCGGTCATGCGTTCGCCGCTCCCAGACGACCGATCAATCCATCCAATTCCGCCCGCGCCGCCGCCCGATCGAAGGGTTTTGTGGGCGGCTTGCGCGACGCCAGCGCCGCCCTCGCTCGGTCCAACGCTTTGCCTGACAATTCGGGCGCCTCACGGGCCACATCGCGCATTTCGCCAGGCTCGCCGCTGCAGTGCAGAACCATGTCGCATCCGGCGGCCAGCAAGGCCTTTGTCCGCTCGGTGATCGATCCCGCCAGAGCGTTCATGCCGACGTCATCACTCATCAACAGACCCTGGAACCCAATCAAGCCGCGAATCACCTGTTCGATCATTGTCGCAGATGTCGTCGCCGGTTGGGCGGGATCGTAGGCGGTAAACACAACATGTGCGGTCATGGCCATCGGCAGATCAGCCAGCGGCTTGAAAGCCGCGAAATCGATGCGTTCGAGCTCGCTTTTGGGCGTATTGACCACCGGCAAGCTCAAATGGCTGTCGGCCATCGCCCGCCCATGCCCGGGTATATGTTTCAAGATCGGTAAGATACCACCTTGCTCCAAGCCCTCTGTCACCGCTCGGGCAATCGCCGCGACCTTCTTGGGTTCCGCACCATAGGCACGATCGCCAATCACATCGTCCGCGCCCGGAACCGGCACATCCGCCAGCGGCAGACAGTCCACCGAGACGCCGATCTGGCCAAGATCATCTGCGATCAACCGCGCCGAGA